>Ga0224516_1000072_pt1 | contig 25525 bp, 25 predicted proteins | sample IRFST0metaG_FD_179884 | JGI IMG/M metagenome (GOLD analysis project Ga0224516, IMG submission 179884) | Peat soil microbial communities from Stordalen Mire, Sweden - IR.F.S.T0 | ecosystem: Environmental > Terrestrial > Soil > Wetlands > Peat | place: Sweden: Norrbotten County, Stordalen Mire... | reverse complement strand
ACGATAATCATCATGAATCTTGATTATCGTATTGCATACCTAAAAGCGCATGTAGAAGAATTAAAAGAAGCTGTCAATGAAGGTTGTGAAGTACTTGCATACTGTACATGGTCAATAACAGATTTATTAAGTTGGCTAAATGGATATCAAAAGCGTTATGGGTTTATATATGTAGACCGTGAAGAAGAAGAAGGAGCATCAATGAATCGTTACAAGAAGGATAGCTTCTATTGGTATCAAAATGTAATAAAGACTAATGGTGAAGAACTATAGTTTAATATGCCTAAATATGCTCAAAGGAGTTATTGATAATAATATCAATAACTCCTTTAGTTTTTCAAAAAAGGGATAAATTTAATTATGGATAAATAGAATATTTAAATTAGTTATGAGCAAAATATAATTGCAATAAAAAATAGAAAGAAGGAATTATTATACCAACAGGAACAAAACTTGAAACAGCATTAGCTAGTGCTAAAGGATTAGCTTCAGATATGAAGACATTCTCTTTAGATACAGACAATCAAGAGGCAAAACAAATGTTTTGTCAACTTTCAAACACAATGGAAAATGTATCACAAACACTACAATCAAGATTTGACTTTGTGAAACAAGAAGAACCTCAATACAATAAATAGTTAATATACTCCTGTATCTGTTAAATTTATATTTAAAGATAGGGGAGTATATTAATATATAAGATAATTTCGTACTATTTGAGTTTATTAAATTACGCTTTAGTGTATAGAATATCTCAAAGGCTATAAGAAGTTATTAAAATCAAAATTAGTAGATGGACTCATTGATATCTGTCTCAATGAGTCCATCTACTAGTATTAATATTTATTTTCCTAAGCCTTCCCAATGCTCATAAGCTTCACTTAATTCCATATATGAAGCAGATTTATCTTCTGCCATTATAGCTCCACGTAAACGAGCTAAGCTTGCATGAAATGAGTTTATTTCATCTCTTTCTGAACTGAACTGTATTCTTTTGACTACTTTGGTCCATGCATTTGACAAATTTTCTGTCTTATTATTAGCACCTTCCCAGTTGTCTGATTCTACATCCTGAATAATCAGTTGTATTGATTCAGGAATATTATCATCATTTCCTAAAGGTTTCTTCAAAAAACTACCACTAAGCATTATTAATATAAAAGAAACTAATGCTACTATAGGGATAGTTATCACTAAAAATTTTCTCAAAATAATTTTCCTCCTTAATATGGTCCTTTAAAATCACCAATATCAGTTATTTTTGTAAGGTGGTCATCGTATTTATCTACATACAACGAACCAGAAGGAGTTAATGTTGCAAGAAATACTTCTGAAACATCTTTAATTTCTTGCATTGTTAGCTGATCCATAACCCACTTTTTAGTTTTATTAAGTTGCTTTAGATTTTCATCTATAAGGATTCCATCATAAATAAGTTCTGTACTTATACCCGTTGGTGCTTTAAGAATGCTCATATCCTTAGGTGTCAAGGGTTCATATTCTGGTTTTTTTAGTACAGATAGCTGACCATTTGGTTCAATTATTGCAAAATCAACTTGTGATAAGTCAAAGACATCTTTATTTCTTAATAACGCCATAATATCAGAGATTTTATACTTCATTTTCCGCAATGCATTCTCCATTATTTTACCATTCATAATAATAATAGTCGGTTCACCATCTATATATTTTGAAGCATATCTCCATTTTAAAGTGATATATTCCATTATATATCCTAGTACAGCCCAAGTTAAAAGACCAACAAAATGAGGCCAAGCTCGACTCGATAAGTCTGTGGTAAGGGTTGCAGCAATAGAACCTATTGTTATTCCGAGCACATAATCAAAAAAACTCAATTGACTTATTTGCTGTTTACCTAATATCTTGGCGAAAATAAGTAAAGAAAAGAATCCAATAATAGCACGTACAAAAGCCACTAGTCCTTCATTCAATTTTTTTATACCTCCTCAGCTTAAATTTACATACGATATAGTATTTAACATTAAGTAAATTTTTATACTGTATCTACTTTCTATATTTGGTTAAAATATGCCTAAAGAATAACCGATTTAAGTCGAAATACTTATTAGAATGTAGTTTCGGATTGATAAGGATTATGGTATTATTATTTTAGGAGAGAATTTGTCAAATATAAGGAAGCTCAAATAATTTAATATTAGGAACATAATATTTGGATTTTATTGATGTGGACAAATAATAAAAGGGGGATAAAAATGGATATATTTTTGATCATTGGTCTTATTTCAGGCTTAGTAATTGTAGTTGCGGCTATGTTAGAAAAGGGAGCAAGTCTTGCTGTACTCTTAAGCTCTGAAGCAATAATGGTAATTCTGGGTGGTACTGTAGTTGCTTTAATAAACGCCTTTCCTAAAAAGGAGTTTATGAAACTACCTAAAATTTTCGGAGTTCTTTTTAGTGGTAAGGGTCAACAGGATCCTGCTGAAATTATAACACTGCTTGTAGAAATGTCCCAAACAACTAGAAAAAATGGATTATTATCTCTTGAAGGTACTATACAAACACTAGAAAATAAATTTATGAAAAAAGGATTAGAGATGGTGGTCGATGGTTTAGAACCTGATCTTATAAAAGAAGTATTAGAAATAGAAATAGAAAGTATGGAAGAGAGACATCGACTTGGAGCTCAAGCTTTTTCGTCAGCAGGTGGTACAGCTCCAACGCTCGGGGTTTTAGGAGCAGTTATTGGACTAATTGGTGCCCTTGGAAATCTTGATAATATTACAGTACTTGGAGAAAGTATAAAATCAGCTTTCGTTGCAACTGTTTATGGTATTTTTACTGGATATTTAATTTGGCATCCATTTTCAAATAGATTAAAAAGAAAATCTCTAGAAGAAATGAGCAATATGAATATTATGCTTGAAGGAATTTTGGCTATTCAAGCAGGGAGTAACCCAAAGAGTATTGAAAGGAAGTTAACAGGAATGTTATCTCCAAGCGAAAGAGTTAAATTTGAAGAAACCAATAATGAAGTTTAATAAAGGAGAGTAGTGATGAGTAAGAAAAAACAACATCATGAAGAGCATGTTGATGAAGCATGGCTTCTTCCATATTCAGATATGCTAACACTCCTATTGGCACTATTTATTGTTATGTTCGCAATGGGACAAACTGATAAAGCAAAGCTTGCAGAAGTAAGTAAGCAATTTAATATTATATTTGCTGGTGGAAGTGGTATGATGCAGACAGATGGTAATTCAATAATTCCAATGGACAAGTCTGGTGAAAACAGCGAATCTAGTATTAGTAATGCCCAAATGGAAGAGGATAAGATGGACCAAATAAAGAAAGCATTAGAAAAAGAAATTGAAAAGGAAGGAAATGTTGATAAGGTTAAGGTTGAACTTAACGGTCAAGGCTTAGGCATTTCGATACAAGATGCTGTACTTTTTAATTCAGGTGAAGCAACTATAATAAAGGATATATCACCATTACTTTTAAATGTTTCAAATATGATTAAGGATTTAGATAATCATGTAAAAGTTACAGGGCATACAGATAATGTACCTATTAAAAATGATAAATTTAGATCAAATTCGGATTTAAGCGCAATACGTGCTATAAATGTTATGAATTTTATGGTTGATTCAGGCAAATTTAATCCACAAAAAATATCAATTGAAGCGTATGGACAATATGCACCTAAATATGATAATTCTACAGATGCTGGTAAAGCAAAAAATAGAAGAGTTGAAATTTTAGTACTTAGAAAATTTCCAGTAGCCACTGAAAATAAAACAAATTAATAAGTAAATATGAAGCATTCAATATAGATAACCACGGCGAAAAGCATATTTATTCCAGCAGACTAAGAAAATTTCGCTGGAAGGCACTAAATGGCAGGTTGCATCCATTACAGTTTGCTCCAATGTAAAATTTGGACAAACTATAATGGAACAACCTGCCATTAAGTGCCTTCTACAGCTTATTTTCTAATGCCGCTTTCATAGTCCTGCGAAACAACAATGTTTCTGATTTAGGCGGGTATGCGCATAAGTATGAGTGTGCAATTTGCATTTATATGTAGTATAGTAGTGCAATTTGCATTTAAATCAATGACCTTGGGTACTTAAAAGATGGTTGCAAAGTGCTTAATATAAAGATATAGGTAAAGTTATGCTTTTATTTGGGTATATGGGGGGAATTTGAAATATCAGAAAGTATTACTAAGGGGGAGAGATTATGAAGTGGTTAAACAATGTAAGAATTCAAACTAAATTAATGGTAGCATTTATAATAATAGCATTTGTAGCAGGCATCGTTGGTTTTATTGGGATTACAAGAATAAATAAGACAAATGACAACTATACAGAATTATATGCAAATCATGGAGTAGCTATTGGTGACATTGCTGATGTTTCTATTTCGTATCAAAGAATGCGTATAAATCTAGAAAATATTATTTTAGATAAAGGTAGTAATGATAGAAATAAGTATGTAGATAAGATAAAGAATTATGATAAAGATATTCAAGAGAATTTGGTTAAATTTGAGAAATCAATTAAGACAGAAAAAGAAAAAGAAACATTATCGAATATCAAGGTGCTATTAGATAAATATAATAAAATAAAAGAAGAGATTATTAAGTTATCGTTATCAAATAAAGAAGATGAAGGACTTGCGCTGTTAAGGCAAGATACTACACAAAATACTGCAGATGAAATAAATAATTTAATAGATACTTTATTTTCGGAAAAGGTACTAGGAGGTAATAATAAAGCGCAGCAATATTCATCAGAAGTATATCAGGCTGTTATAAGAATAATTATTTTAATTATTGTAGCTGTGACTATAGCCATAATTCTTGGAATTTCAATTGCTAAATCTATAAGCAAGCCTATATCAAAGCTTATAGATGTGACTGATGAAATAAGTAGTGGAAATCTAGAGGTAGAAATTATTAGTGATTCAAGGGATGAAATTGGAGTATTTTCTGAAGCTATGAAGAATATGGTTGGTAAGCTAAAGGAAACCTTAGACAATATAAGTTTTGCTGCAGATCAAGTTACAATTGGATCTAAGCAAATGGCAGATTCAACAATGGATTTATCACAAGGTGCTACAGAACAAGCAAGTGCAGTTGAGGAATTAACAGCATCTATTGAGGAAATATCGTCACAAATAAAGATGAATGCAGAAAATGCAAAAAAGGCTAATGATATAGCTGGTAATACAAAAATAAATGCAACTAAAAGAAATAATGAAATGAAATTAATGCTTAAGGCAATGGATGAAATTAATATTTGTTCTAGCAGAATATCAAAAATCATTAAAGTAATAGATGAAATTGCATTTCAAACAAATATACTTGCTCTAAATGCTGCTGTAGAAGCGGCTCGTGCAGGCCAATATGGGAAAGGCTTTACAGTGGTAGCGGAAGAAGTTCGTAATCTGGCTGCAAGATCTGCAAATGCAGCTAAAGAAACTACAGAAATAATTGAAGCCTCTATTATTAAAATTGGAGATGGAACTAAAATTGCAAATCAAACTGCAGATGCACTTAATAATATTGTAAGAGATATTGGAGAGGTTGCAACTATAATTAGTGATATATCAGAAGCTTCAGAGGAACAAGCTACAGGAATTACACAAATATCTCTAGGAATAATGCAAATATCTCAAGTTGTACAAAGTAACTCAGCTACTGCAGAAGAAAGTGCAGCTGCAAGTGAAGAGCTAGCTGGTCAAGCAGAAGTGCTTAAAGAACAGGTTCAAATGTTTAATTTAAAAAATAATAATAGTCTAAGTTTTCATAAAAGGCCAAGAGATGTAAACGTTGGTACAGAATTTAGACAAGGAAATATAAAAAAGAATAAAATATCAAAAGCATCAAATGAATTTATTAATAAAAATAAACCAAATAATAAAGGAATAATACTAAGTGATAGCGAATTTGGAAAGTATTAAGGATTGTCATTTTTGAAAGGGAGAAGGTGGGGTTATGGTAACAATTACGGAAAAAGAATTTAGCCAATTAGCTAAATATATAAAAGAACATTACGGAATTAATCTTAAAGAAGAAAAGAAAATGCTAGTAATTGGGAGACTTCATAATGTATTGACAGAGCTTAATTTTCAAGACTTTTCCCAGTATTATGAATATATAATTTCTGATAAGACTGGAAAAGCAGTTAGTACTTTAGTTAATAGAATTACTACAAACCATACGTATTTTATGCGTGAAAAAAATCATTTTGATTATTTAAAAGAGAGAGTATTTCCTTATTTAGCAAGTGTAATAAAAGATAGGGATTTAAGGATGTGGTGTGCAGGGTGTTCATCGGGTGAAGAAGCATATACACTTGCCATGTTATTAGATGAATTCTGTCAAAAAGAGAAACTATGGTGGGATAAGAAAATACTAGCAACAGACATATCAGAAAAAGTTCTAAATATTGCTGAGACAGGGGTATATTATAAAGAACAAATTTTACCTTTGCCAGATAATTGGAAGAGAGATTATCTTAAAAAATATGATGAAGATAACTTTGTATTTGTAGATAAAATAAAAAGTGAGGTTATATATAGAAAATTTAACTTAATGGATAATGTATTTCCTTTCAAAAAGAAGTTCCATGTGATTTTTTGTAGGAATGTGATGATTTATTTTGATAATAATACAAAAAATGAATTGATTAGTAAATTTTATGATAGCATGGAGTATGGAGGATACCTTTTTATAGGACATTCAGAATCATTGAATGGCCAGAATATGGGATTTAAATATATAATGCCATCTGTATATAGAAAAGAATAAGACATAAAAAAGATAAGCGTGTATAGATTTATTTCTATTAATCTGCTTAAGTTTATTTTATTATATGATTTTATAAGTTAAGAAGGTGAAGTTAATGAGAATAATTAGAGTATTAGTAGTTGATGATAGTATGGTATTTAGAGAAGCAATATCAAGAGGAATATCTATGGATTCTAGGATAGAGGTAGTTGGAAAAGCGGTAGATCCGTATGATGCTAGAGATAAACTTCTAGAATTAAATCCTGATGTTATGATTTGTGATGTGAATATGCCTAAATTAAATGGTGTTGAATTTATAAGACGGCTTTTACCACAGTATAAAATCCCAATTATAGTTGTAAGCTCTATAAGTGATGTTGTGTTTGATGCAATGGATGCTGGTGCAGTAGATTTTTTAAGCAAACCTGATGCTAGAACACCTAATGGGTTTGATAATTTTATAAAGGAATTGATAATTAAAGTTAAAGGCGCATTAAACGCAAGGGTATCATCAGGGAATTCAACTCAAGTGAATAGATTAAATGAGAATAAAGTAATTCAACCAAGCAACATAAATGCCGCGAATAATAAAGTAATAGCTATTGGCGCTTCCACAGGAGGGACAGAAGCAATTTATGCTTTATTAAAAATGCTTCCCAAAACAATGCCTGGAATAGTAATAGTACAGCATATTCCACCATTATTTTCTAAAATGTTTGCTGAGAGGCTTAATTTACAAACACAATTTAATGTTAAGGAAGCACAGACTGGTGATGTAGTAGAGGCTGGAAAAATATTAATAGCACCAGGTGATAAACATATGAAAATTAAAAAGGCAGGTGATAAATACATCGTAGAAACTTTGCAAGGAAACAAGGTAAATGGGCATTGTCCATCAGTAGATGTACTTTTTGAATCTGTAGCAAAGATAGTAGGGAAAAATGCTGTTGGAATTATACTTACTGGAATGGGTCAAGATGGAGCTGTTGGACTTGTGGCAATGAGAAGAGCAGGGGCAAGAACAATTGGACAAGACGAAGAATCTTCAGTAGTATATGGAATGCCTAAGGTAGCATTTGAAATAGGAGCTGTTGAAAAACAAGTACCTTTATCAAGGATTCCTAATATTTTATTTGATATGCTTAAGTAATATAAAATAAGAGACATACATACCGGTCTATTATTTATTTTCATGTGCCTAAGTAAAAGAATGGACTATCTAAGCTAGTCCATTCTTGACAGCATATACAGCTAGTTGAGTACGGTCTTTTAATTGGAGCTTTGATATAATTTCAGTTATGATATTTTTAACTGTTCCTTCAGCAATGAAAAGAAAAGCTCCAATTTCTTTATTATCATTTCCATCAACAATTAGAGATACTATTTTTAGTTCTCGTTCTGTTAAAGATATGTTTATACCAGCAATATTAACATTTTTCTTTTTAGATTTTTTATTTTCCTTATTCATATTTTGTATTATTGGATTTAAAATATCCCTAGTGATTATACCGAGGCCCAATGAGGTACTTTTTATAGATAATATCAATTCTTCTGTGCTTATATCTTTTAAAACATATCCATCGGCACCATTACTTATGGCATCAGCAACATCTGCTTTATCATTGGATGCAGTTAGAATTAATACTTTAACAGAAGGAAATTCTGATTTTATCAATTTTGTAGATTCAGTACCACTACAGATAGGCATGCACAAATCCATTAAAACCACATTTGGTTTTAATTCTTTACATAAATTATAGGCTTCCTTGCCATTGGTAGCGCAAGCTATAACTTTTATGTCACTATTATTTTCTATTATATTCTTAAAACTCTCCCTTAAAAGCTTTTGGTCTTCAGCAATAATAACGGTTGTCATATAAAAACCTCACTTTACTAAAAATTAGTTAAGGCACATGGACTTGTTATTTATTTGATTGTGCCTAATATATTAAATTTTGAATAAGAATAAACAAAACTATAAAAATAAACTAAATTAAAAGTATAAATTCTCTTAAACTAAAAAGTTAACCCATATTAATTTAAATTATACCATCTAGTATGTGATAGAACAATGTATGACTCTTAGGCATATGAAAATAAATTAGTGCAATTTGCATTCTTATGTAGATTTGTTGTGCAATTTGCATGTTACTCGATGACTTGTGGTACTACAAATATATAGAAAAAACATTTAAAATAGAGTTAATAAGACAAAAAATACTAATGTAAGAATTTGTTGTTTTTTAAAGATGACGAAATGAAGGGGGAGAATATATATGAAAAGAGTACTTATAGTAGATGACGCAGCATTTATGAGGCTTTCACTAAGAAATATAATGGAAAAGTGTGAATATGAAGTTGTAGGTGAGGCAGAAAATGGATTAAAAGCTGTGCAATTATATAAACAATTAAAGCCAGATCTTGTTACTATGGATTTAACTATGCCAGAGCTTGGAGGTGTAGAGGCTATAAAACTTATAAAACAAATTGATAATAATGCTAAGGTTATTGTTATTTCGTCAATGGGTCACGAAATTTTAGTTAAAGAGGCAATAGTTGCAGGTGCAATATCATTTATAGTAAAACCTTATAAGGAAGAATTTGTAGTAAAACAATTGTTAAGCATGAAATAAAGGCATTAGGCACATTAAAATAAGGATATATACAAACAAATAGTTAAATAAAATTGATGGGGTAGGGTGAATTAATATGAGTAGGATAAGTGAATTGAAAATAAAGAATAAAATTGGTTTGATTTTTATATTTATAATTGCATTGGAAGTTATCTTATTTGCAGTAGCTTATAGGGAGATTGGAAATAGAACATCTATTGAAGAAGCACGTGGTAATTTAGGCATAGTTTTAGTATTTTCTATAGCTATAACATCAGCTTTAGGTTTACTACTAATAAATTTAATGTATAAACCTATAAAGAAACTTAGTAATATTGCTACAAGCATTGTAAATGGAGAGTTTAATGAAAACTTATATGTAGAAGTTAATGATGAATTTGATGAATTAGCTAATTTACTTAAAATTATACTAAAAAATATAAATAATTTGGTTGATGATTCAAATACCGTCGTAAGGTCTGTTGAAAAAGGTAATTTTAATATAAATTTAGATCAGTCAAAATATAATGGAGATTGGAAATCAATATCTGAAAATAATTTAGCAACTGCAAATATTTTTATAGAAAAAATAAAAACGACTTCATCTTATATAGAGAAAATAAGTAATGGAGAGATTTGTATTAAATATAAGGAAGAAGAAGCTGGAGATTTTAATCTTGTTAAAAATAACATTAATGAACTTATTGATAATTTGAATATTTTTGCTAGTGATATAAATTGGCTTAAAGAAACATTTAAAGCTGGAAACACAAGAGATAAAATAGATGTTTCAAAATACCAAGGTGTTTATAAGGAAATGACTGAATGCGTAAATGATACTATATGGATATCTATAGATGTATTTGTGAAATTATTTGCAGTACTTCAAGCATATGCAAAAGGAGATTTTTCAGTTGAACTTGAGAAACTACCAGGTAGATATGGATTAGTAAATGAGAATATGGAAAATTTAAGAGGAAATCTATTAAATATATCTATAGAACAAATTAATATTGCTAATGAAATTAAATTGGGTAATTTATCTAAAAGGGTAGATTCGTCTAAATTTAGTGGTTCATGGGCTGAAATGACTAATGGGATTAATGGATTAATAGATGCTTTTGTCGAACCTATAACTATAACAGCTGATTACGTAAAGAGAATAAGTAATGGTGATATACCAGAAAAAATTGAAACTATGTATTATGGTGAATTTAACAAAATAAAAAATAATTTAAATTTACTAATTGATAGTTTAAATATGTTCGTAAAAGAAGTAGGTTGGATGAATGAAACGTTTAAACTTGGAAATACAAGAGATAAAATAGATGTTTTAAAGTTTAGTGGAGTATATAAGGATATGGCACAAAGTGTAAATGATGGAATGTGGATATCTGTAGATGTACTAATCAAAATGTTTGCTGTACTAAAATCTTATTCAGAAGGAGATTTTTCAGTTGATCTTGAAAAGTTACCTGGAAGATATGGAATCGCAAATAATAGTTTACATGATTTAAGAATTAACATTCTTAAGGTTTCAGATGAGCAAATGAGAATTCTTACTGCAGCAGCAGAAGGCAATTTACACATTAGAGGTGAAGAAGAAAAGTTTACTGGAAGTTTTAAAGAACTTATAAGTACAGTAAATAAAGCAGTAGATGCGTTCTCTAAACCTATAAGAGAAATAGATAAAGCGTTAGGTGAAATGGCAAAAGGAAATTTAGATATAAGTGTGAAAAATTCTTATAGTGGAGATTATGCAAGTATAATAAATGCATTAAATTCATCTATACAAACAATTAATCAAGCACTTAGTGACATAAATGTATCAGCAAATGAAGTTGCATCAGCATCACAGCAAGTTTCAGATTCAAGTCAAAGTTTATCACAGGCATCATCAGAACAAGCAAGTTCAGTAGAAGAAATAACGGCATCACTTGCTGAAATAGGAGAACAAACAAAGGGAAATGCAATAAGTGCTAATGAAGCAAATCAGTTGGCTACAAAAGCTACAACAAATGCTACAAAAGGAAATTCAGAAATGAAAAATATGTTAAAAGCTATGAATGAAATAAATGAATCATCTGAAAATATTTCTAAAATAATAAAGGTAATAGATGAAATAGCTTTTCAAACAAATATATTAGCGCTTAATGCAGCAGTAGAAGCAGCAAGAGCAGGGCAACATGGAAAAGGCTTTGCAGTAGTTGCAGAAGAAGTTAGAAACCTTGCAGGCAGAAGTGCAAATGCAGCTAAAGAAACTACAGCATTGATAGAAGGATCTATAAAGAAGACAAATGCAGGAACAATAATAGCTCATAATACAGCAGAATCTTTAAATGCCATAGTTGAAGATATTAGTAGCACTGCTGAAATAGTGAACAGAATAACGGTATCGTGTAGTGAACAAGCATCAGCCGTATCTCAAATAAATGATGCTGTACAACAAATAGCAAGAGTAACACAAATAAACTCTGCTACATCGGAAGAAACTGCATCTTCAAGTGAAGAAATGTCCAGTCAAGCAGAAAATTTAAAACAAAGAGTAGCTCAATTTAGGTTAAAAAGAAAAAATTATAATGGCGTATTCTTAGATAATATGGAGGAACAAAACATAGTAGAATCAGAAAATAAACAATTTAACAAATCAACTAATATAAATAGAAAAGTTAATATAAATTTAGGTGATATGGAATTTGGAAAGTATTAAGACATAAGATAATGATGATTTTTAGAGAAAGGGAGTGCTCTGATGAATGGAAATATGATTACAGATGATATAGACATAGAAGAAGATACTCAGAAGGGAAAATATCTTACATTTGTATTAGATAATGAATCTTATGGTATTGGTATAAACAATATAACAGAAATTATTGGAATACAACCTATAACCTCAATTCCTGAGCTTCCAGATTATATAAAGGGAATTATTAATTTAAGGGGAAAAATAATTCCAGTAATGGATGTAAGACTTAGATTTAAGAAACTACCTAGGGAATATAATGATAGAACCTGTATAATTGTGGTGGATATAAATGATTTGTCAATTGGACTTATTGTGGATAGTGTCTCAGAAGTACTGAGAATATTGGATCAAGATATTGTACCACCACCAAATTTAAATAAAATCAGTAATAAGTATATAAAGGGGATTGGGAAAATAGATAAAGAAGTAAAATTAATTCTAGACTGTGATAAATTGATAAATGATAATGATACAGATATTTTAAATAATATTGAATTATAGAGGAGGGGAATTATAAATGAAATGGTTTTATAATTTAAAAGTAAGTACAAAAATACTTTCGGGATTCCTTATTGTATCTTTTATCGCAGGTATCATGGGAATTCAAGGAATCTCAAATATAAATAAGATTAATAATCTTGATGCACAGTTATATGAAGATATGACAGCACCTTTAGGCGATGTAATTGAGCTTACTAATTCATTTAGTAGTGTAAGAGGATATCTTAGAGATGTATTAATTAAAGAAGATTTATCAGAAATGCAAGCATACAGCGACAAAGTTAAAGTGGAAAGTAGTAAATTTGACTCAAGCATTGATAAATTAGCTAAAACTACTATTACTGCTGATGGAGAGCAAGTAATTAAGCGCATGAAGGTTTCAAAGGCTAAGTATTTAGAGATTGTAAGTGAGTTAATACAACTAAAAATTCAAGGTAAAAGAGAAGAGGCAATTAATCTACTTTATGGTGAGGGAAAACCAGCTTTAGAGGCATTACAGGAAGATGTTAATACTTTCACCAATTTAAAACTTAATTTTGCTAAAGAAGCATCTCAAAATAATAATAAAATTGCACAAAGCACAATAACAATGACAATAGTAATTTTAGTTGTAGTTGTGGTTGTAGCAATATCAATAGGAGTATTTATTTCTTCATCTATAGGTAAGCCTATCCGTAAAATAATAAAAATAGCAGATAAATTAGCAGAAGGAGATTTTGATGTAACAATTAATTTAAGTAGTAAAGATGAGATTGGTTTATTAGCAAACTCTTTTAGAAAGATGATTGAAAAATTAAATGATACAATGACCAATATAAGTTCAGCAGCAGAACAGGTTTCATCAGGATCAAGACAAGTATCTGATTCAAGTGTAGCTCTTTCTCAAGGTGCAATGGAACAAGCGAGTGCAGTTGAAGAATTGACAGCATCTATCCAAGAGATAACAGCTCAAACAAAGATGAACGCAGAAAATGCCATAAATGCAAATGAAATTGCAGAAAGTGCTAAAGCAAATGCAGAAGAAGGCTATGGGCAAATGAAGGAAATGCAAAGTGCTGTAGATGAAATAAATACAGCGTCCACTAGTATATATAAGATTATAAAAGTTATTGATGAAATTGCTTTTCAAACTAATATTTTAGCGCTGAATGCTGCTGTTGAAGCTGCTAGGGCTGGCCAACATGGAAAGGGTTTTGCTGTTGTAGCGGAAGAAGTTAGAAACTTAGCAGCAAGATCAGCCAATGCGGCTAAGGAAACAGCAGAGATGATTGAAGGCTCAATTAAAAAAGCAGAAAAGGGAACGAAGATAGCAAATAAAACTGCTGAAGCACTAAATAAAATTGTAGAAGATACAGTAAAAGTTGCAGATTTTATAAAGCAAATATCAGTAGCTTCAACTGAACAGTCAGGCGGTATTTCTCAAATTAATCAAGGTGTGATGCAAGTATCAAACGTGGTACAAACTAATTCAGCAACAGCCGAAGAAAGTGCAGCAGCAAGTGAGGAATTGGCTTCTCAAGCAGAACTGTTGAAAGAACAAGTTAAGCAATTTAATTTAAAGAATAATAATTATTCATCAAGATATAATACATCTAGAGATATTAATTTGGGTGATATGCCTAAATACTTATAAAGTAAAAATTATCAGGGTAAGTTTCATAATTTAGTCTAACGAATATACTTAAGAGGAATATTGTTAAATCTAGTTCATTTAAAGAGAATAGCGCGTTAGAACAGCTATACATTAGATAAAGTATTATTTATAAGAGGTAATAACTAAACTCAAATCTTCTTCAGAGAGGTGAGGTTTATGGTAAATGATATTAAGGTTCTCATAATAGAAGATTCAAAAGCTTCTGTATATTATGAGGTGGCACAGCTTAAAATAAGTGGATTTAATGTTATGTACGAGCAAATTGAAAATGCTGAAGCATTAAGAGAAGCATTAAGCAATTCTAATTGGGATATTATTTTATCTGATCATGAAATGCCAAATTTTAGTTCTATTGAAGCATTGCAAATATTAAATGAAACAGGATTAGATATACCTTTCATTATAGTATCAGATGGCATAGAAGAAGACGTGGTGGAAGAAGCTATGCGTGATGGTTGTAAAAATTATATTATGAAAGAAAAGTTATTACAGCTGGGTTCAGCAGTAAAGCGTGAACTAGACGAGGTAAAGGCAAGAAGGAAAAAAGAAAGATAGAAGAAGTATGGAAAAGCTTCTTAAATTAGGCACAATAACAAAAATAAGAAGCATAAAGAGAAGAATTTACATATACAACATAGAATGGTTGTATAGATTTATATGGAAATAGATCTTTGATCAAAAAAATTTTTTATTTCTTTAATCGCTGTATCGCTAATATCAAATAAATGATTTAAATCTTTTTCAAGAGAAGTGTAGTCATTTTTTTTCAAAGCATCATTAATTTTTGATGTTTCTCTATAAATATCAGTTATTCTATAATTTCCAGATACTCCTTTTATATTATGGATTATCTTTTGTATCTTTACTAAATCTTTTTTAGTCATAAGAAATTTTAGTTCTAATAGTGCTGAATTGATCTCACTAATCAATTCAGCATAAAATTTAGAGACTTCTTCTATAGTAAGTCCTAAATCGTGTGTAAATCCAGTTATGTCATAGTTACAATAGAAATCCATGTTTAGTGTCCTCCTCTAAAAAATTATGCAATAAATAAATTAAGGCACATTTGTTGAGTCATTATCTGTTAGGATATTTGATATTGTTGCAATAAAATTTGGTATATTAATAGGCTTAGTAATATAGTCAGTAAAACCAAGGGAAAGACCTTTTTCTATATCTTTTTGCATTGCATGAGCACTAATAGCAACAATAGGTATATTATTAGTTTCATCATATAGTTTAAGTCTTTTAAAAACTTCATATCCATCAATTCCAGGCAAGTTAATATCTAATAATATAATATCTGGTTTATGAGCTATAGCTAAATCTATACTTAATTCTCCAGAAGTTGCAGATAACATTTCTATATTGTTAATTTGCATTAAAATACGTTCTACCAACCTTAAATTTGCATAATTATCTTCCACATAGAGTACTTTATAAAGTTTATTTTCAGAAAAATAGCTTTTACGCTCAACGGATATTAAGATTTCAGAATCATCTATAATATGAGAATCTATATACGGGAATTCCACATAAAAATGGCTACCAATGCCTTTTTGACTATCTACATATATTTTTCCATCCATCAATTCTACAAGTTGTTTAGCAACTGCAAGACCAATTCCTGTTCCTTCAATTTTATTATTAATTTTGTTTAAGCGATGAAAGGGCTTAAAAATTTCATCTAAATCGCCTAGAGATAATCCAATACCTGTATCAACAACATGAAACCTAAATTTATTATTAATTTTATCATGATAAAAAGTTACTTCACCATTTTGTTTATTGTATTTAATAGCGTTAGATAATAAATTAAGGAGTATTTGTTTTAATCTAGTATGGTCTGCTGATACAAATTCATTTGAATTTTCTGTAGGATGAGTAATAATTTTTATATTATTTTTAGCAGCAAAAGGTTTTATTATGGCAAGGGTTTCTTCCATAACGGATTTAATAGGTACGGATTCAATTGAAATACTTAACTTACCAGATTCAATTTTAGATAAATCTAAGACTTCATTTATTAATTCAAGTAAGTGATTTCCAGCTTTGAATATTTCTTTAACACTTTCCTTTTGAGAATCAGTTAGTGGTGCTTCTGGATCTAATTCTAAAACTTGCGAGAATCCTAAGATAGCGTTTAGTGGTGTCCTTAGTTCATGACTCATGCCAGATAAAAATTCAGATTTAGATTTACTCGCTTTTTCAGCGTCTTCCTTTGCAACTATAATTGAATGTGCTAATTTCTTTTGTTCTGTTACATCACGACATGATACTACAACTTTATTTGAGTCATTTAATCGTGGAGAGATGGATGCTTCAAACCATTTTAAATTGGAAGTTGATTTAATATTAAAGTCAATAGTAACAGTTTCTTTCGTTTGGATTACATGAACTATTTTTTCTCTAGCTTTTTTTGCAGTGTTTTTGTCTAAAATATCATCAATGGAATTTAAGTCACCTTCAATGTATAATTGGTATATATCAGGATGAGTTTTTGACCATAAGGCAATAATGTATCCTTTTGAATCTATTTCTAGAATTATATCATTAATAGAATTAATAAGGGACTTTAAGTCAGTAGCTTGTCTTCTAAGTTCAGAGTGAGAAAGTAATAAGCGTTTTTTTACAATCTTCATAGCATCACCTCATTTATTTCATTTTTATTGAAAACGCAGTAGGTATATTTTAGAAAACAATAAGTCAGACCTGCTAATTTATTTTTCTGTATTGACGTACTGTATTCGTTTATATACTTTAGTGCTTAAGGTAATTGCAATGCATTTTTTATTTTAAGAATTATATCATTGTAATTAAAAGGTTTAGTAATAAAGTCTATAACTCCTTTAGATAGTGCCAGTTCATAATATTCTTGCTCATTTTCAGCTGAAATCATGATTATAGGCAAAGTATTAGAATTTTTAAAAACATTTAAAGAATCTACGATTTGAAGACCATCTAAATATGGCATTCTAAAATCTAATAATATTAAATCTGGTTTAAATCTATTAGTTAAATCCAGAACTTCTCTTGAATCTGTAGAAGTTTCTATATTATTGTAACCAGATATTTTTAACATTTTTTCTAGAAGTAAGATATTAGCTGAATTATCATCGACAATCAAAATTTTTGGCATAAATTGATTTACATTCATAATTTAAGACCCCCCCATAAATTTTGAGAAAAAGTAAAATACCCTTTATTATTACTATTATTATTAAAAATTACCCAACATATTAATAATATAACATATTTAAAGAAAATTTTTAACTATATATCAAATTTTTCTTCCTTTGATAAAATGTAATATATGATGGTGGACTTGTTTATACAAGAATATATCAGCGAATTGCAGGCTACACTACCGAGGATGCAACTGATGAATTTTTTATTGTTAGAAATATGACATACTGTTGTCATATTATTATTGATATACTGATTTTAGGTATTAGAAATAAGGACCAAATTATCAAGTTATTAAATTTGTATGACTAAAGGGAGGATATAATAAAATGAGTTATGAAGTAGTGTATTTAAAGGAAAAAACAGTAGCAGGAATTGAAATCAGAACAAGCAATAGTGATCCTAATATGGGGAAATCTATAGGTGAAACTTGGCAGCAATTTTTTGCAGGTGGTATTTATAAATCAATTTCAAACAAGAAAAATGATAACAGCATCGGGTTATACACAAATTATGAAGATAAAGTTAATGGTGATTATGATGTGATGGTTTGCTGTGAAATTTCTAAAGAGGAGGATTTATCAACTGAAATTAAGGTTAAAAAGATTGTAGAAGGAAAATATGCAAAATTTGTAGTTAGAGGTAATATAGAAAAAGCAGTAGCGGAATGTTGGGCTGAAATTTGGGAAATGAATTTAGATAGAAAATATAGTTTTGATTTTGAAGAATATGTTAGTGGCGCTGAAATGGAAAATGCTGAAATAAATATTTATATCTCAATAAATTAGGTGATAATGCGCCGAAATTGAATATACACTTAATTATATTTAATGTAATACTAAGCTTAAATATTGAGAGGAGACTAAATAATGGAATTTGTAACTGCCAAAACTATTATATCTGGTTATGCTGAGCATAATGCTTGGTTTGGGAATAATTATACTATGAACATTTACAAGGGGTGCTGCCATGGATGTATTTATTGTGACAGTCGTAGTGAATGTTATAGAATAGAGAATTTTGATGTGGTAAGAGCAAAAAAAGATGCCCTTATCTTAATTAATAAGGAACTTAAATCAAAAAAAAGAACAGGTGTAATAGGAACAGGTGCTATGAGTGACCCATATAATCCTTTAGAAAAAGAATATTCTTTAACAAGAGGTTCATTAGAGTTGATTAATATGCATGGTTTTGGTGTTTCTATTGCAACGAAAAGTAGCTTAGTTACAAGAGATATTGATATTCTAAAAAAGATAAAAAGTCATTCTCCAGTGCTTGTTAAAATAACAGTAACAACTTGTGATGATGAACTTTGCAAAAAGATAGAGCCTAATGTTGGAGTAGCTTCAAAAAGGTTCTCTGCAATAAAAGAACTTTCTGACAATGGGATTTTTGCAGGGATATTGCTTATGCCAGTGCTTCCATTCTTAGAAGATAATGAGGATAATATAAGTGGTATAGTTAAGCTTGCACATGAAAATGGAGCTAAGTTTATATACCCAGCTTTTGGTATGACTTTAAGGCAAAACCAAAGAGATTGGTATTTTAAAAAGCTTGATGAGAACTTTCCGGGGATTAAACAAAAATATGTGCAAGAGTTTAGAAATGACTATGAATGCAGGTCAAAAAATGCAAAGGCATTGTGGAAGTTATTTCAAGAAGAATGTGATAGATTTGGAATACTATATAAAATGAAAGATATTATTGATGCATATAAAAAAGAATATAAAGATAATCAACTTTCACTATTCTAAAGTATATGTAGTGATAAAAGTTATATTTCAGATGGGAGAAGTTATGAATTTGAAAATTGAAATAAAATCTTTATACGTTTGTGTAAAAGACATGCAAAGGGCAATTAAATTTTATGAAAGTTTATTAGGACAAGAGATTACTGAAAAAGATGAGATATATAGTGTATTTGATATTAATGGTTTTAGATACGGATTATTTGCAAATGAAAAGATGAATGAGTCAAAAGTATGGGGAAATAATTGCCTTCCAAGCTTTGAAGTAAGTGATATTGATTTAATTCAGAAAAAGTTAAATGAATTAAATTGTGAAATTATTTTTCCACTAACAACTATAGGAAATAATAAAGTTTTAGAATTTATAGATAGTGAAGGGAATGCCATAGAAATAACTTGTCCAATATATAAATGACTTCTATAGATGTATAGAATTAGGTATAATAAAATTAGGTGATAAAAATGCAAATAAACAGATTGTTTGAGATAGTATATATTTTATTAAATAAGAAAACAATAACAGCAAAGGAACTTTCAGAACACTTTGAAGTGTCAGTCAGAACCATTTATCGTGATGTAGAGACATTATCAATTGCAGGTATACCAATTTACACAAGTAAAGGTAAAGGTGGAGGTATTAGTCTTATTGAAGATTTTGTGCTTAATAAATCTGTACTTTCAGAGAAGGAACAAAATGAAATATTAATGAGTCTTCAAAGCTTAAATGCTACGAAGTTCATGAATGTAGAACCTGTATTGAAAAGACTTAGCACAATTTTTAATAGGGAAAGTACAAATTGGATTGATGTTGATTTTTCACAATGGGGCAGTGATGATAGTGAAAAAGAAAAGTTTAATATTATAAAAGCAGCTATTCTTAGTACAAAAATAGTGAGTTTTGATTATTTTAGTTCCTATGGAGAAAAAACATTTAGAACTGTTGAACCTTTGAAACTTGTTTTCAAAGGACAAGGGTGGTATCTCTATGGTTTTTGTAGACTTAAGAGTGAATTTAGAATATTTAAAATTACACGCATTAGAGATATAAATTTATCAGATGAACTTTTTACAAGAGATATTCCAATTGATATTTGGAGTGATGGTGAAAAATCTTATAAAAATAAAATGATTACTTTAATTTTGAAGATTGATGAAAAAATGGCCTATAGACTTTATGATGAATTTAATCAAGAAAACATTAAGAAAAATCCAGATGGAAGTTTTACTGCAACTGTAACTTTTCCAGAAGGTGATTGGATTCATGGATATATAATGTCTTATGGCGAATATGCAGAAGTTATAGAGCCAAAGCATATTAAAGAAATAATAAAAAGAAAGTTCCAAGAAGGATTAAAAAAATACATGTAGATTATTAGAGTCAATCACATATACGTGTTATTTATTTGTGTCTTATTATTAAAAATAAGATGTTTTTATTTAATTTTAAATGTTAAACTATAGATAGTATAGTGAAAGCATATTAAAATAAATAACAAGTTAGCATGCTTGTTATTTTATTTAATAGACCGAATATGAAAGGAGAATAAAAATATGCCATTTATAGGATCAAAAATTACTATGAAAATTTCAAAAGAAAAAGAGGAAAGTATAAAGGCAAAATTAGGTGAAGCAATTCAATTGATTCCAGGGAAAAGTGAAACATTTTTAATGGTTGGATTTGAAGATGAATATTCATTATATTTAGGTGGAGAAAACTTGGAAAAGGGTGCTTTTATAGAAGTTAAAATATTTGGAAAAGCAAATAAAGATGATTATGCCAAGCTAACAGCAGAAATCTGTAAAATATATGAGGAGGAGCTACAAATACCTCAAAACAAAATATATGTTAAATATGAAGAAGTTAAAGATTGGGGCTGGAATGGAAGCAATTTTTAGAAACATATTAATTATTTAGCATCTTGTTAAAAAGCAAGATGCTTTTTTTATATAAAGGATTAGCTGAGCTAGTATTATATCGGTAATTTAAAAGGAATTTATAAATTTATATCGAATAAAGAGATATATGGTTAAATTCATTGAGAATGTGTAATTTAAAGGTATAAAATGTTTCTTTTTGTATAATAATTTTTGGGAGGGAAATAAATGAGAATGCATTCATTAAAGGTAAAGTTAGTAGGATTTGTTTTTGTAATAATACTTTTACTAGCGGGGTCTATTATAACTAACAATATTATAAAATTTAATACGTACATAGATACAAATATTAATACTGAGAATAAAAGAGCAAATGATTTGCTACAAGATGAAATAAATGAACTAAAGAAGGAGTCTCTTAATACAGCAAATCAATTAGCACTCAATCCGACAGTAATAAAAGCAATTGAATCAAAGGATACTCAGAGAATTTTAGCAGATTTAAAACCTATAGTAGAGACTTCCAATATAGAATTTATAACTATAAGTGATGAAAAGGGGACGGTACTTGCAAGAACGCATGAACCAGAAAAAAAAGGAGATAGTGTATTAAATCAGGCAAATGTTAAAATTGCGCTTGAAGGAAAAGCAAATTCTCAAGTTGAATCAGGAACACAAGTTAAACTAGCTGCAAGATCAGGGGTTCCTGTTAAGAACGAAAAGGGAGAAATTATTGGAGTTATTTCAACTGGATATAAGCTTGATTCAAATGAAATAGTAGATTCCATAAAATCAAAATTTGACTGTGATGCCACTATATTTTTAGATGATACAAGAATTGCAACTACTATAATTCAAGATAATAATAGAGTAATTGGAACTAAGCTTAATCCTGACATAGCTAAAATTGTGCTTGGTAATAATTCATATTCTGGTAATTCAGAAATTATTGGTATGAAATATGCGACAGCATATTCACCTATAGTTGGAGATGGTAATAAAGTAGTTGGCGTAGTCTTTACAGGAAAAAATAAAACTGAGAGCGACGTTTTTAAGGTATCGTTTATAAGAGAGAGTATCATGGTGGCTTGTATTATTTTAATTATATTTTCAATAATTGTGTACATATATATTAATAATAAAATCTCTAAACCATTAGCTAGTGCAGTTGGACATTTTAAATCATTAGCAAAGGGAGATTTTACTATAGTTGTTTCAGAAAAAACATTAAAGCGCAACGATGAAATTGGTGATCTTGCTAGCGGAATAGACTTTATGAGGCGAGATTTAATTTTATTAATTAATAAAATAATGAAAAATTCCCAAGGTATGAGTGCAACAAGTGAAGAACTTTCTGCAACAGTAGAGGAATTTTCATCAATGACTCAAAATATTAATGACTTAATTAAAGATATTAATATTGGTATTCAAGAAACAAGTGCAGCAGCAGAAGAAATATCAGCATCAATAGAGGAAATAGATACAAATATTGATGCCTTGACAGGAAAAGCTATAGAAGGTAGTAACAATGCAACTATAGCAAAAGAAAGAACAAATAACATGCAAAATAAAGCTAAGTTATCTCTTGATGAGATAGAGAAACTATTCCTTGAAAAGAAACAAATGATAGTACAGGCTATCGAAGATGGAAAAGTAGTGGGGAATATAAAGATTATGGCAGATACTATAGCTGAAATATCAGAACAAACAAATCTTTTAGCATTAAATGCGTCTATAGAAGCAGCACGAGCTGGAGAGCATGGAAAAGGCTTTTCAATTGTTGCAGAAGAAGTAGGGAAACTTGCAGAGCAATCAGCATCAGCTGTAGAAGATATTAGAAATACTATTATAAAGGTACAAAATGCATTTGAAAATCTTTCTGAGAATAGCAATGAAGTATTAAAATTTATACAAGAAAGGGTAAATCCTAAATTTGAAGAAATGGTTGAGGATGGTAAAGCGAATTACAATGACGCTGAATTTGTAAGTAGATTGTCAGAAGAGATATCGTCTATGTCACAAGGGATTTCTGATACAATGGAACAGATAAGTAAAGCTGTTGAAAACCTGGCTAGTACAGCACAAAAATCATCAGATGAAGTAGAAGAAATAGTAAGCAATGTGGATGAGACATCTAAAGGAATAGAAGAAATAGCATCAGCAGCTCAAAATGAAGCTGAACTTGCACAAAATTTAAATGATATGGTACAAAAGTTTAAAATTTAGTTAACTTATAAAGTTTGCTTAGGCACATTAAAAAAGAGCAGCTATGCTTTATATAAGAGCATTTATGCCAGATGGATTTGTTATTTTTTTGATTATGCTTTATTCATAGTAAATTTATTGGTATTAGAAGGGAAGTTAAAATAACTTCCCTTTTAGTTTTAATGAGGCATATAATATAAGAAGATGTAATAAGATTGGGGGAATAAAAAATGATCATAGGTATTGCTCAAATGGATATAATTTGGGAAGAAAGTAATGAGAATATCAAAAAGGTTGAAGATTTTGTTAAAAAAGCTTCAGAAAATAAAGTTGATCTAATTCTATTTCCAGAGATGACATTAACAGGTTTTACAATGAATGTTCATAAACTTTTTTTATTAGAAGAAGAAATAATAAGTTGGATTAAAAAGGTGGCTATAAATAATAATATAAATATAGGGCTTGGATTTGCAGTAAGAGTTGATGAAAAAGGTAATAATAAATATGTTTTTGTTTCTAATGAAGGGGTGGTTTTGGCTAAGTATACCAAATTGCATCCATTTTCTTATGGTGGAGAAAATGATAAATATTATAATGGCAAAGAAATATGTATTTGTGAAATTAATGAATTTAAAATATCACCATTTATTTGCTATGATTTAAGATTTCCAGAGATATTTCAAATAGCATCTAAAGAAGCTCAAATAATAACAGTGGCAGCAAGTTGGCCTAAAGCAAGAGAAGAACATTGGATTACATTATTAAAAGCAAGGGCAATAGAAAATCAATGTTATGTTATAGGTATAAATAGAGTTGGTGTAGGTGATGGGTTAGCGTATAATGGAGCGTCAATTTTTGTAAATCCAAATGGAGAAATTTTAAATGAGGTAAATTCTAAGGAAATGTTGATTATAGAAGATTTGGAAATGGAAAAAATTAGAGAGGTTAAAGATAAATTTGATATTAAAAAAGATAGAAGAGAAGAATTATATATTTATTAGAATATGCATAATATAAAATGATTAAATTAATGAAATGTTAGGTGAAGAGATGGTAAATGATTTTCAACAAGAAATTATGAATAGAAAATTATCCTTAAAAGAAGACATAAAGAAAACTGGTGGAAACTTTGCAAGAATGCTTATTATATTGGCAATATTAACATATGTAATTGGATTTATAATTATATTTTTTATTAAGATTAAGGGCGCTATTTTTGGAATTGATATAACAAGTAACCTTAAAGAAAATATTATCTTATGGATTTCAAGTGATGCGTATAATTTTTTGGTAGGATATCTTCCCTGTATAATTGGTGATATTATAGCAATTATAATAGCAATGAAGACTACAAAAATAAAAATTAAAGAACACATATTTACTAAAAATAAAGCACCCAAGACATTTATATTATTAGGTACAATTTCATGTATAGGAGTAGGACTGATTTCGCGTATAATCTATTTAATATATTCAACAATTATTAAGCATTATGGCATAAGGATTCCAGAGCCAGACTTTAGTTTTCCGACTCAAAGCAAATATTTAATATTATTTTTATTATATGTTTGTTTAATAGGACCTATCTTAGAGGAAATACTATTTAGAGGAATTATACTTAAAAGCATGCAGAAATATGGAAATTTAACAGCAATTATAGTATCGTCAATACTATTCTCTATGTTCCATTTAAATTTAGTTAAATTCGTTAATCCTGTATTAATGGGAATAGTCTTAGGATTTATTGCAATTAAGTCAAAGTCTATTGTGCCATCAATAATAGCGCATATTTTTAATAATACAATAACTTTTATAGTTACAGGGATATCATTACTTCAGATGCCAATGGTACAATCAATATTTATGTATATATACTTGTTCATTGGAGTTTCAGCGCTTATTTTGTTTGCCAGTATGTATGGAAAAGATTTTATAGAAACACTAAAAGAAGACACCAGAATACTAAAAACTTATGAAAAGGTTAAGTATTCATTTAGTGGAGCATGGTCATTAGTTTATATTTCTTTTTATTTTGTATTTGTTATTGGTTTTATGGTATTAGCCAATATAAGAAAGTAACATATTGATTAATATAGGTGATGCTTGTTTATTACTGTGGTTGCAGTAACAAGTATCACTTTTTTCTTTATTTGAATATATTAAATTTATAGTAATAAAAAATATTAAATATTTTTCATAAATTAAAGAAAAATAGGA
>Ga0224516_1000067_pt1 | contig 26762 bp, 18 predicted proteins | sample IRFST0metaG_FD_179884 | JGI IMG/M metagenome (GOLD analysis project Ga0224516, IMG submission 179884) | Peat soil microbial communities from Stordalen Mire, Sweden - IR.F.S.T0 | ecosystem: Environmental > Terrestrial > Soil > Wetlands > Peat | place: Sweden: Norrbotten County, Stordalen Mire... | reverse complement strand
CATAATATAGGAGAATTCCCAGGTGGGAAAACAGTTAAATATACTGAGGGAATTTATGTTGGATATAGATATTTTTCGAGCTTTGATGTAGAACCGTTATTCTGCTTTGGTCATGGACTTTCATATACAGAATTTAAGTATGAAGCTTTAGATATATCAATAAATGAAGGTGCAGAAGAGGTTGATATAGCAATTAAGTTTAAAGTGACAAATGCAGGTGATAAAGATGGAGCAGAAGTTCCTCAAATATATGTAAGAGATTTAGAAGCATCAGTAGAAAGACCTAAGATAGAATTAAAAGGCTTTAATAAAGTTTGCTTAAAAGCTTACGAAACTAAAGAAGTTGAAATTAAATTAAATAAGAAGTCATTAGCATTCTATAGTGTAGAAGATAAGAAATGGACAGTTGAAGCAGGATGTTTTGAAATTCTTGTAGGTAGTTCTTCAAAAGATATTAGATTAAAGGAAGAATTTAATTTAAATTCAAATTATAAGTTTTAAATAATAGAATACACATGACACAATAATAAAAATTGGCAATTAAGGAAAGAGATTTCTGAAATTATGTAATAATTTCCTCCTTAATTGTCAATTGTATCTTTGTAGAAGGATATTTGATCAATTGAAAAGGGGGAAAGCTAGGTGTGTAAGGATAAAAAGAAAGACAGCAGATTAAAATTATGGTATGAAAGTCCAGCTGATGAATGGATAGAAGCACTTCCTTTAGGAAATGGGCGACTTGGAAGTATGGTATTTGGAAATGTTTCTAAGGAAAGAATTCAACTAAATGAGGATACATTGTGGACAGGTGTACCAATAAAAGAAGAAAACTGTGGATTATTTTTAGAAAATTTAAATGAAGTAAGAGATTTAATGTTTCAAGGAAAATATGTTAAGGGACAAGAAATAATGAATGAAAAATTACTTGGACCTTGGAATGAATCTTATGCTCCTATGGGAAATTTATATTTAGATTTTGAAAATAATGATGTTTATGAGGAATATAAGAGAGAATTGGATTTAGAAGAAGGCCTTGTAAGAGTCAATTATAAGATAAATGGAGTTCAATTTAACCGAACAGTATTTATTTCAGCACCAGATAATGCAATTGTAATAAACCTTACTGCAAGTGAAAAGGGAAAACTGACTTTTAATGTATCATTAGATAGTCTTTTAAGATTTGAAACAGAATCTCTAAATGAAAATTCAATAATTTTGACAGGAAAAGCGCCAATACATGCAGCACCTTCTTATGTTTATGAAGAAAATCCAATTATCTATGATGAAGAAGGCAAAAAAGGAATGGATTTTCAAATTGTAGTAGATGCAAAAGTTAGTAATGGGAAAGTCAGCTCTGAAAATGGAGTCCTAAAAGTTGAAGGAGCAGATAGTGTATTAATAAAAGTTGTAGCTCATACAAGCTTTAATGGTTTTAAATGTGAGGCGGGAACCGATGGAAAAGATTTTAGAAAGCTTTGTAGTGAGAGTTTAGAAAAAGTAAAAGAAAAGACTTTTGAAGAGCTTTATTCAGCGCATTTAAAAGAATATGTAGAATTATTTAGCAGAGTGAATTTTAATTTAGGTAATGATGAGAATTATAAAATTCCAACAAATAGAAGATTAGAATATGTAATTAATGGAGGAGAGGATTTATCACTAATTCCACTATATTTTCAATATGGAAGATATCTCTTAATATCAAGTTCTAGGAAAGGGACTCAGCCAGCGAATCTTCAAGGAATTTGGAATGAAGATTTAAGGCCTGCCTGGAGTAGTAATTATACAACAAATATAAATGTAGAAATGAATTATTGGCCAGCAGAGATATGTAATTTATCTGAATGTCATGAACCACTATTTAAAATGATAAAAGAAGTATCGGAAGTTGGAGCAGAAACAGCAAAAGCTAGATATGGCTGCAATGGCTGGACGGCAAATCATAATATAAATTTATGGAGACAAGCAGCACCAGCTGGAGGTAGCGTTGAATGGGCATATTGGCCTATGGCAGGAGCATGGCTTAGCAGTCATCTTTGGGATCATTATGAATTTACTCAAGATAAAAAATTCCTAGAAGAAGTATATCCAACTATGAAAGGTGCAGCAATCTTTTTATTAGACTGGTTAATAAGTGATGAAAATGGATATTTAGTAACCTGTCCATCAACTTCACCAGAAAATAATTTCGTGGCAGTAGGTGGAGAAAAATGTTCACCAAGCATTGCATCTACGATGGATATGGCAATTACAAGAGAGTTATTTACTAACTGCATAAGGGCAATAGAAATTTTAGAAAATGATATGGAATTTAGTGAAAAATTAAAAGAAGCTAAGGAAAAATTATATCCATATAAAATAGGAAAACATGGTCAGCTGCAGGAATGGTTTAAAGATTTTGAGGAATTTGAAATAGGTCATAGACATTTATCACACTTATTTGGATTGTATCCAGGTAATGATATAAGTGAAGAAAAGACAAAAGAATTATTTGAAGCCAGCAGAGTAGCATTAGAACGAAGATTAAGCCATGGTAGTGGCCATACTGGCTGGAGTTGCTCTTGGGTAGTTAATTTATTTGCAAGACTTAAAGATTCTAAAGCAGCATATGAGTATTTAATGGTTTTATTTAGAAAATTAACTTTTTCAAACTTGTTCAATGTATGTCCTCCTTTTCAAATTGATGGTAACTTTGGAGGCACAGCTGCTATTGCAGAAATGCTATTGCAAAGTAATGAAGGATATATTAACTTTTTACCAGCGTTGCCTAAGGAATGGCAGAATGGCTCTATAAAAGGACTTAAAGCTAGAGGTGGATTTGAAGTTGACATGGAATGGAAAAATGGAAATTTAACAGAAGCAAAAATAAAGTCAAGCATAGATGGTATCTGTAAAGTAAAATATAGCACTAATATAGAAGCTAAAATGAAGTTATCTAATATTAAGATAAAAAATATTGATAAGAGAGTGGTTGACTTTTATGTAAATAAAGATTGCGAGTACAAATTGCTTTATTAGAAAAGTAATAAATGGAAATAAATTGATTACAAAAAAATTAAATATGTTAAATATTTGAAGATTCAAGGAGATTGAGACGATGATTAGAGGCTTTGCTACACATGAAATAAGAGAACAATTTGAATTGAATAATCTGTGGGAATTTTCTACGTATGAAGGTGAACATAAAAATGAAGTATATAAAGTAGCAGTACCAAGTTGCTGGGAGAGTTATCCTAAATTTTCAGCATATAGAGGAAAGGCACTTTATAGAAATTCTTTTAGAATAGGAGGAAATGTAAGGCTAAATTTTAAAGGAGTAAGTTATACTGCTAAAGTTAGATTTGATAGTGAGGTTGTAGTAGAACATTACAATGCTTATACAGAATTTGAAACTGTTATAAAAAATGTTAAAGATGGATTTCACAATATTGAAGTAGACGTTGATAACTCTTTTAATGAAAACTCAGCACTTCATATTCCTAATGATTATCAAAGTTATGGTGGGATTTCAAGACCAGTTGTTATTGAAGTTGTTCCAGATGTTTATATAAAACATGTTTATTTTACGCCAATATATGAAGATGGAAATTGGTTTGGGATAGTAAAGGTAGAAATAGAAAACTTAAGTGACAAAGTGCAAACTTTAAAAATTAAAATTGCGATTGATGAAAATGAGTATGTATTTCCTAAAGTTGAAGCTACAGGAATGGAAACTATAAAACTAGTTGATAAGTTTAAATTTGATAATGTGGAAGACTATGAGTTAGAAACACCTAAATTATATATGTTAAAAGCAATCTTATATATTGGTGAAAAAGAAGAACCATCAGATGATTTGATTGAAAGAGTAGGCTTTAGAGAAATTCACATCGATGGTAAGAATCTGCTTTTCAATGGGAAAAAATTACGAATAAAAGGATTTTGCAGGCATGAGGATCACCCTTTATTTGGATGTGCATTACCTTATGAAGCATTGGATTATGATATAAATCTTATGATAGATATGGGAGCAAATGCAGTTAGAACAGCTCATTATCCTAATAATGAACTTTTTCTTGATTTATGTGATGAAAAAGGAATACTTGTTTGGGAAGAGAGTCATGCTCGTGGATTATCAGAAGAAAATATGCGACATAAGAATTTTGACATGCAGAGTGAAAATTGCATAAGTGAGATGATAGTTAATCATTATAACCACCCATCAATTCTTATTTGGGGTATTTTAAATGAATGCGCAAGTGAAACTGAATATGGGAAACAGTGTTATGATAAGCAGTTTAGACAAATTAAAGAACTTGATAAGTCTAGACCTACAACATTTGCCAGTTGCAAGATTAAGAATGATATTAGCTTGGACTTGCCAGATATAATATCTTTTAATGTTTATCCAGGATGGTATGTGGATACTCCTGAAAAGGAATTTATAGATGATGTTTATGAGTGGGTTCAGAAGGACACAGAAGGATGTGGAAAACCTTTTATAATAAGTGAAATAGGAGCAGGTGCTATTCCAGGATACAGAACACACACTAATGTAAAATGGTCTGAGGAAAGACAAGCATCTATTTTGAAAAATCAGATTGAAGCAATATTTTCTAATGATGACATTATAGGAACTTTTATATGGCAGTTTTGTGATGTGAGAATAAGTGAGGAATGGTTTTACATGAGACCAAGATCGATGAATAACAAGGGTATTGTAGATGAATATAGAAGAAGAAAATTATCATATGATGTTATTAAAGATTTATTTATGAAACAATCAAATTATAAATAGAAGTGGCTATTATTTTTCACAAAAAACGAATTATTAAAAACTATTTTATAAGTAAGCTTTTATGTATTTAAAGTTTATTTACTACAAACATTTTATAGAAGTAGATATGTTTAGATTAAATAGAATTTGTATTAGGAAAGTATTGAATATAAATAGTAAGGGGTAGTAAGTATGGGAATAACTAAATCTAATAAAGGTATAAAAAAAATAAAATTTGATAAAATTGTTAATAGGGATAAAATTGACAAAGCTCTTAATAAAATGGTAATCAAGAAAAAATTATTTTTGTCTTTTGTAGCAATTTTAATTGTTTCTAATATAGCAAGTATATTAGGTTTAATATTTTTGCAAAAGACTAACAGTGATTATAGCTATGCATTAACAAATTATGGATTTTCCCAAGGCGAGGTTGGAAAATTTGGAATGGAAGTTGAAAATATAAATTCAATTGTAAGAGATATTTTAACATTAGAAGATTCAAATCAGATAGCTATAGCAGAAAAGAAACTCGAAAAAAGTATTAAAATTATAGATGAGAGTTTACCATTATTAGAAAATAAATTTATTTCAAAAGAGGAAGTAGAAGGCTTAAATAAAGTTAAAGATAGTGTAACTAAATATAAGGCTATTATAAATGAAGTGGTTGATTTATCATCAAAAGGTAAAAAGCAAAACGCTATAGAGATATTCAGAGTAAAAGGTAATGTTTGCGCTGATGAGATGGTGAGAAATATTAATGCTGTCATGGAAACTAAAATTAATATTGGACAAAGCTTAGCGGATAAATTAGGCGTATTAAAAATAATCTCAATTATCGCAATAGTTATAGCATTAGGAATTGCAATTGCATTAACACTAATTTTATCTAGATACATTACAGAAAATATTTCGAAGCCAATAAAAAAGCTTGTTGATATTTCAAGAGAGATAGCTAAAGGGAATTTAGATGTTTCAGTAGAAATAACATCCCAAGATGAATTTGCAGATTTAGCAATTTCATTTTCTGAAATGATTAATACACTTAAAGGATATATTGAAGACTTATCTAAAGTCTTAGGGAATATTGAAAAAGGTAATTTGGATATTAAAACAGCAGAAAATTATCAAGGCAATTTTATTGAAATGAAAAAATCAATTGATAATATTATAGTATCTCTTAATTCAGTATTTAAAGAAATAAGAGAAGCATCAGTTCAAGTGAGCGGAGGTGCAGAGCAAGTATCAGCAACAGCACAGTCGTTATCAGAAGGTGCTACAGATCAAGCTAGTACTGTAGAAGAACTTTCTGCATTTATGCAAGAAGTTAATGAAAAAGTACATGCTAATGCAAAAAATGCGGATGTGGCTAATGATATTTCAATTAAATTTGTTAAAAATGTGGAAGATAGTAATTCACAAATGATAGATATGTTAAAAGCTATGGAGGATATAACTAGAAGTTCTAATGATATTAGTAATATAATTAAGGCTATTGATGACATAGCAGAACAAACAAATTTACTTGCTCTAAATGCAGCAATTGAAGCAGCAAGAGCAGGAGAATCCGGTAAAGGTTTTGCAGTTGTAGCAGATGAGGTTAGGAAGTTATCAGCTCAAAGTGCTGAGGCTGCTAAAAAAACTAGTATACTTATCAAGGAATCAATTAGAGCTGTAGAAAATGGAAGGACTTTAGCAGATAATACTGCAAAGAATTTATTAGAAGTAGTTAAACAAGTTAAAGAATCTACTAATGCAATAACAAAAATTGCTGTTTCTTCTGAAGAACAAGCTAAATCTATTGAGCAAATGAGCCAAGGTATAGGGAAAATATCGGATGTTGTTCAATCAAATTCAGCTACAGCTGAAGAAAGTGCAGCATCTAGTGAGGAATTAACAGCGCAAGCAGAAACTTTAGCTACAATGTTAAAGCAATTCAATTTAAAAGTTGTATAACAGTTGATTTTATATATTTAGTAGTTAATATTATACGAGAATTTAAGTTTTAATATTATTTCATTTAATTAAAATCAACAATTATTTAAAAAAAATCTAAACGGATAAATAAAATGATTTTTTCATTTTATTTACCCGTTACTATTTATATAAGAGATTATTTTGATATTGGTATTAATTGTAATAGAGAGAGCTAATTAACTTCTTCTAAAATAACAACATCTCTACTATTTAATATCAATTTATGAGTGATTTTTTCTTTAGTAATTAAATTTACAAATGTTTTATCTTTAAGATTTAAAATCTTTTCTTCATTATTATGATTTAATATGAAGAAGATATTTTTATCATCTTTAGAGCGTTTAGTTATTTCTATACCAGGTTGATTTTCAAAATCTAAACATAAAGAATGTTTCACATCTAAATAATTTACAAGATCATCTACAAATTTAGTTTCTGGATTTGATGCTATATAATATGCTTCACCACTGCCAAATTTGTTACAGGTAAATACAGGATGTCCCTTATAGAAATCTGAACCATATGTTCCAAAGACAGTTGCACCTTCAAGATTTATAATATCAAATAACATATTACAATTATATTCAGAAGAAAAGCCTTCTAAAGTTGAATTCATTTGAATGCTGTTATTTATTTCTGGTGGTAAGGCATCTAATTCTTCAACCCAAAGGCCTAAAAGATCTCTAAGTTCAGAAGGATATCCTCCAATTTTAACTCTATCATTTTCATCAACATATCCACTGAAGAAAGTAGTTAAGAAAGTACCGCCATTTGAAACAAATTTCTTAATGTTGTCTGCTACTGTATCTTTTAACATATATAAAACTGGAGCAATAATTATATCATATTTAGAAAAATCATCAGTAGGTTTAACAAAATCAACGGGAATGTTTTTATTGTGAAAGCCAGCATAATATTTTTGGATTTGAGGTAAGTATTTTAACTCAATTGAAGGGCCGCTTGAGAATTCTACTGCCCACCAATTATCCCAGTCAAATATAATTCCAACTTTAGAATTATATTTAGAATCTATTATGCTATCACCTAAAGCAGTTAATTCGATGCCAAGTCTTGCACATTCCTTAAATGTTCTTGTATTTTCACTGTCAGCATGTGATATTACAGCAGCATGATATTTTTCACATGCTCCAATTGATTGTCTCATTTGGAAGAACATAACTGAATCAGCGCCATGTGCTAAGGCTTGATAGCTTTGCAATTTCATTTCACCAGGTCGTTTGACAGAATTATATGGTTGCCAATTTGCCTGACTTGGACTTTGTTCTATTAACATGAAAGGTTCTCCGCATTTCAACCCTCTCATTAAATCATGACTCATAGCAACATTACTAGGAGAATCACCATAAGAAGGATAATTATCCCATGATATTATATCGAGATAGTCAGCCCATTTAAAATAATCTAAAGGCTTAAAAGTACCCATGAAATTAGTTGTTATTTTAATATCCGGAGTAATTTCTTTAATTGCATTATATTCACCGATGTAACAACCAAGAATGGAATCTGACATAAATCTGTTATAATCTAAGGCCATTCCTTGAAAAGTGGTGCAAGTTTTTCCGGGACCGTCCCACATTTCATTTAAGGCAGAAGGTGCTACTATTTCATCCCAAGAATAAACAGTATGTCCCCAAAAGTTCATATTCCAAGCGTTGTTTAAATTATCTATAGTTTTATATCTACTTTTTAGCCATTTTCTAAATTCTTCTTGGCAGTGGTCACAATAGCAATAGTTATCATATTCATTTCCTACATGCCAAAGTGCTAAGTTGCTGTAATCCTTATATCTTTCAGCTAATTTTCTTGCTAGCTTAACTGAAAGTTCACGATATTTTGTGTTGTTGGGACAGAATTTAACTCTTCCACCGTGTTTACGTTTACTACCATGGAAATCTACAGGAAGCATTTCAGGATATTTACGAGACATCCATGCAGGCTGAGCAGCAGTAGAAGTTGCAAGGCATACATAGATATTGTTTTCTGTTAATAGATATAAAATATTATCAAGCCATTCAAAATTATAAGTATATTCATCTGGCTGTAATAAAGCCCAGCTAAAAACAGGAAGTGTAACTATATTAATATTTGCAGATTTTAATAAGTGCATATCTTTTTCAATAATTTCTTGTGGCCATTGGTCAGGATTATAATCGCCACCATAAAGAATAAAAGGTAAGTTAGAATTAATCAAAAGTCTCTCCTCCTTGATTTATAATCATTTAACTTTAGTTTACTATAAATAATTGAATTCAAATACAATATAAATTATAGTAATAATGCTTTGAAAATTAGCTGTTAAAAATAAAAGTCTTCTAATATATAAAATTTAGATATAACTGTACTATTAAATAAGGAGATAAATAATGTAAGGGTATAATAAGTTGATATATAAATAAATTTTTAATTTATCCTAAATATAGTATACTATTATAGTAAAGGTTTTCTGAAATTACTACTTAAGATTAATGAGGATTGATTATGAAATATAATAAATGGAAAATTAAAAATCTAATTAATAATTTAAAGATAAGAAATAAACTAATATTAACGTATCTTATAGTTACTATTTTAACAGTATCAATAGTTGGAACTTATTTAACAACACAAATGACTACCATAGTTGTTAATAGGGCAGTGGAACAATCTGAAAATAACTCTAAAATAATACAACATAGATTAGAAGAAATATTGAATTTAACAACTAAAGTTTCAGAACTAATTTATGCAGATGAAAAGTTGAATTCAATTTTGACAAAAAACTATAATAATTATGTTGAGGTTTTCGATGCATATAGCAATTATCCAGTACTTCATAATTATTTAAAATATTATAGGGAATTTGCAATTATAAGCATATACTCTGAAAATCCAACAATACTTGGTAACTCGGAATTTTTAAAAGCTTCAGATCAAATAAGAGCTGAAGATTGGTATGTAAAAGCTATAAATAATAGTGGAAAAATAGCATGGAGATATACTAAGGATGAGTTTACCGGTTTGGAATATTTATCATTAGTTAGATGTATTAAAGACAATAGTGGCAGAAGGACAGGCGTACTTGTTATAAGTATTAATCCTAGTATATTAAAAAGCCTAATAGATACAGATCCATCAAATAACATGATTTTATTAGATGGACAAACTATTTCGTCTAAAAATGGATATGAAATTGATGAGGAGGAGGTAATTAAAAATACAATAAGATCATCAGAAGATGATTCTGTCAGTGTTTTTAGTACTAAGTTCAATGGCCAAAAAAGTTATATGATATTGAACTCATTTAAAATAGAAAAAACATTAGGTAACAATTTTAAGGTACTTATTGTATTACCTATAAATCAAATTACTAATCAAACTAATAAAGTTATAACGAATAGTATAGTAGTAATTTCAATAACAATTATTTTTGCGCTATTCATTATTATATATTTTTCGAAAACAATATCAGAAAGACTTAATATATTAAGAAGAGAAATGCATAGAGTTGTAAATGGTGACTTTTATATAGTGTCACGTATTGAAGGTACTGATGAAATAGGGGAACTGTATCAAGATTTAAAAACAATGATAAAAAGTATAAAAAAATTAATTGAAGAAGTCTATATGGAAAAGATACAAAAGGAACAATTAAGAGCAAGCCAGAAGGAAGCGGAATTTAAGATGCTTGCAAATCAAATAAATCCTCATTTCTTATATAATACACTTGAAACTATAAGGATGAAGGCATTTTGCAATGGTGATAAGGAAATAGCTAATATAGTAAAAAAACTTGGTAAAATAATGAGAAGGAATCTAGAAGTTAGTGGCAAGATTGTCAGTCTTAAATCAGAACTCGACCTTATAGACAGCTATCTTCAAATTCAAGCCATGAGATTCGAAGGAATGGTTAAATATGAGCTGAATATAGAAAGTTCAGTTAAACTAGATGAATATGAGATATTGCCATTATTACTTCAACCAATTGTAGAAAATGCATTTGTGCATGGACTTGAAGAAAAGAAGGAAAAAGGAACAATTATAATAAATATATTGGAAACAGATGACCAGTTAATAATAAAGGTAAATGATGATGGCGTTGGAATTACTCAAGAAAATTTAGGGAAAATAAATAAAAAATTAGTTTTATCAGAAGAAAACAATGGCAAGAGTATTGGAATGATTAATGTAAACCAAAGGATAAAAATACACTATGGAAAACAATATGGGCTAAGCATAGAAAGCGAATTTGGAAAAGGGACAACAGTTACTTTGGCATTACCCATTATAGATAAAATGGAGGTATTATAATGTTAAATGTTCTAATTATAGATGATGAACCTAATGTTAGATTAGGGCTTAGAAAAATAGTTCCATGGGAAGAAAACGGATTTCAGGTATGTGGAGAAGGTCAAGATGCAGATGATGGATTTGAGAAGATAATGACTCTTTCACCGGATATCGTGTTAATAGATATAAAGCTTCCAGGTAAATTAGGTACAGATGTAATTAAAGAGGCAAGGGAAGCAGGGTTCACAGGCAAATTTATAATTGTTAGTGGTTATTCTAATTTTGAATATGCAAAGATAGGAATTAAGTATGGAGTAAAATCTTATATTTTGAAACCTGTTGATGAAGACGAGCTAATAGATTTATTATTAGAACTAAAATCTGAAATAGAAAATGAAAAGGTATGGCAGATAGATAAAAAAATAGTCCAATACACAAAGCTTCAAAATTTTATTTTAGATGAAAAATTAGAGGGAAATAATCAAATAGAAGAAGAATATAATAAATATGAAAGTTTTAAAATAGCATTAATATCAGAAATTGATAGTTATGAAAATAAAATCAAACTAGAACAGTTAGTAAAAGAATATTTAAGCAGTTATGGTGATGTAGATGTTATTAAAATAGATACAGGCATTTTAATATTATTTAAAGATTTTAATAGCAAACGAATTAATAGCATAGTAAGCGAATTAAAAAGTAAAGTGGATAAAAAACTACATGAAAATATATTTATAACTTTAGGTAGTCCAGTTGATAATATATGTAAGGTAAAACAGTCATATATAGAAGCAAAAAAATTAGTGGAGAAAAGGTTTTTATTCTTGGAGAGAGGTATAATGTCTGAAGAGTTTATAGAGGAAAGTGATAGTGATCAATCACTTGATTTTGATACAATTATAGAAAAAATATATAGTTACGTTGAAATTAGCGATGTAGAAAAAATAATTTCAGAAATTAGAGAGCTTGAAGAATTAGTTATACAAAGAAATTATTCAGAAGAACAAATAAAAGTTATGAGCATAAAGATATTTATAGATTTAAAACAAAAATTAAGTAGTGATTATGATTCAAATGAAATTACCATTAAAGCCAATGAAGAAATTATAAAAAATATATATGGTAAAATAAGCTTAAAACAGGTGATAGATTATCTTACAGAAAATTTCAATACTATTGCTAATCAAATTGGAGGCACATCTTCAGAGAATATTATAAAGAGAGTAAGTAATTATATGAATACTAATTACTATAAAGATTTGAAGTTAGAGACATTAGCTGAAATATTCAACTATAATAGTGCATATTTAGGTAAACTTTTTAAAAATAATGTAGGAGAAAATTTCAATACATACTTAGATAAGATAAGAATAGAAAAGGCAAAAATTTTGTTAGTAGAAGATAAGTTTAAGGTCTATCAAGTTTGTGAAAAAGTCGGATATAAAAATATAGATTATTTTCATAGCAAATTTAAGAAATATGTAGGAATTAGTCCTTTAAATTATAAAAAACAGCATGATTGTGAAGTGTAGTTTAGTGGAATAGACGATTTAAAGTTAAATTTTTGGTGAATAACAAGTTATTAATAAGGGGATAACTAATAGTAATATAAAAAATAATTGATTTATAAAGGGGATAGTTATATGGAAAGTGAAATTTATAATGATTATTTATTAGTGATGCCAAATGGTGATTGTAAGGGATTTAATGACTTAGAAGGAGTGAAAGCACATATAAATATATATTATGAAAGAAGAATTGATGCTACTATTCATGAAGATGGATATAATGATGCTACCGAAATAGGAGGAAATGACCCTAGACTAAATGTATTCACACAATTAGGAGTAGAAGAAGGAAAGTGTGAAGTGTATAAAACAGAAGAATTTATTGAAAAGCTTAGAGATGAATTAATTTTTGATGAAGAAAAAGAAGAAGTAATTTCAAAACTATCAGAAGCAAAAGTAAATTTTAATATATATGATTATAGTTTAGATGAAATTTTAGCTCATATTGAAGAGGTTGATGTTATGGAAGATTATGGAGAAGTTAGAGGTTAGATTTTAAGATATTAATTGTTAGGAAAAATCATAAAATAGTATATTTAAATTATCAATTAATACTATTTAAAATATAAATATAATTAATAAAAATATAAAAGTAGTGATAAATCGGTAAAAAAACAAGCAAATAAATGATAAATACTCAAATAGTGTATATTTTTAATTAGCAAAAAAACAAGACTGTAAAATATACTACTAAAATGTTGACAATAGTAAAGCCGGAGAGTAAAATCTATATCAACAAGAAAATTTAATAGGTCCTTAAGTTATTAAATGCTGAGATGGAGAAAATTATTTGGCAGACAAGTTGCAGAGAGTCGATGGTTGGTGTGAATCGATACTTTAGCTTTAGAATTATCGCTCCTGAGCAGAATCCAGAAAGAGAAATGAATTTCTTGAGTAAAAGATATCCGGTGTGCATCCGTTATATGCAAGGGTTTGTTAGAACCTATTGATATTATATAAGGCGGAATATTATCCCACTTCTTATGATTCATATCATTAAGGGTGGATTTTTTTAACTATTTTTAAGGGGGAGAGAAAATGGAGAAGCATGTATTATCAGCGTTAGTAAAGAATTCATCAGGTGTTTTAAGCAGAGTTAGTGGATTATTTTCAAGACGAGGATATAATATTGACAGTTTAACTGTTGGCAGAACAGAAGATCCTTCAATTTCAAGAATGACAATCACTCTTATGGGTGATGATAATGTATTAGAACAAGTTAAAAAACAATTAAATAAATTAGAAGATGTAGTAAGAGTTGTAGATTTTAAAGCTAATGAGTCAGTATATAGAGAGTTAGTATTGATTAAAGTAAAAGCAAACGCTGAAAATAGAGCAACTATAAATGAAACCGTGAAGATCTTTAGAAGTAAGATAATTGACTTATCTACAGATACTTTAACAATAGAATTAACTGGGGATGAAGATAAAATATCAGCATTAATAAATCTCATGGAAGAGTATGGAATAGAGGAATTAGTTAGAACTGGTGTTACAGCACTTCAAAGAGGAGAAAAAAGTATAAAGAACTCTATTGAAAGTTATTAATTAAGGATATTGAAAGAAAAGTAAAATCATATTTTTAAGGAGCTGATTTAGATATGGGAATGACGATGACACAAAAAATATTGGCAGCACATGCAGGATTAGAAACTGTAAAGGCTGGGCAATTAATTGAAGCAAATCTTGACTTAGTTTTAGGAAATGATATTACAACGCCAGTGGCTATAAATGAATTTAAAAAATTTGGCACAGATAAGGTATTTAGCAAAAGCCAAATTGCAATAGTTGCAGATCACTTTACTCCTAATAAAGATATAAAGGCTGCAGAGCAAGTTAAGTATAGTAGAGAATTTGCCCAAAAGATGGAGATAGAAAATTTCTTTGAAGTTGGAGAAATGGGAATCGAACACTGTCTACTTCCAGAAAAAGGACTAGTTGTTGCTGGTGATGTTGTTATAGGAGCTGACTCACATACTTGTACATATGGAGCGCTTGGAGCTTTTTCAACAGGTATTGGATCAACTGATATGGCAGCTGGTATGGCTACAGGTAAGTGTTGGTTTAAAGTACCATCAGCTTTGAAATTTGTTCTTAAAAACAAGCCTACTAAATGGGTAAGTGGAAAAGATATAATATTACACATAATTGGGATGATCGGTGTTGATGGAGCATTATATAAATCAATGGAATTTGTAGGTGAAGGATTACAATATCTTTCAATGGATGATAGATTTACAATGGCAAATATGGCAATAGAAGCTGGTGGGAAAAATGGGATTTTTCCAGTTGATGATAAAACTATTGAATATTTAAAAGAACACGCAACTAAAGAATATACTATTTATGAAGCAGATGAAGATGCAGAATATGATAAAGTATTTGAACTTGACTTAAGTACAATCAGACCAACAGTTTCATTTCCACATTTACCAGACAATACAAGAACAATTGATAATGTAGGTGATGTAGTACTTGATCAAGTAGTAATTGGATCATGTACAAATGGTAGAATTTCAGATTTAAGAATAGCTAGAGATATAATAAAAGGTAATAAGGTTAAAAAGGGTATCAGATGTATAGTTATTCCTGGAACTCAAAAGATTTACTTGCAAGCTCTAGAAGAAGGAATAATCAAAGATTTGGTTGAAGCTGGAGCAGTAGTCTCAACACCAACTTGTGGACCATGTCTAGGCGGGCATATGGGGATTTTAGCAAAAGGTGAGAGATGTATATCAACAACAAACAGAAACTTTGTAGGAAGAATGGGACATGTAGAGTCAGAAGTATATCTTGCAAGTCCAGCTGTAGCAGCAGCATCAGCCTTGACTGGAAAAATAACTAACCCAGAATTAGTCTAGGAGGTATTATTAATGAGTGTAAAAGGTAAAGTATTCAAATATGGAGATAATGTAGATACAGATGTAATAATCCCAGCAAGATATTTAAATACATCAGATGCTAAAGAACTTGCTTCTCACTGTATGGAAGATATAGATTTGGATTTTGTAAAGAACGTTAAAGATGGCGATATAATTGTTGCAAATAAAAACTTTGGTTGCGGTTCTTCAAGAGAACATGCACCACTTGCAATTAAAACTGCTGGAATTAGCTGTGTTATAGCATCAACTTTTGCAAGAATATTCTACAGAAATTCAATTAATATTGGATTACCAATTTTAGAATGTGATGAAGCAGTAAAGGGTATTGATGCAGGCGATGAATTAGAAGTTGATTTCTCAACAGGTCTTATAAAGAATTTAACTAAGAATCAACAGTATCAAGCTGAACCATTTCCAGAATTCATGCAAAGAATCATAGATAATGATGGCTTGATTGGATACATAGGGAGCAATAAGTAATAAAAAATAATGACAGAATTGTGCGAATTTTCTTGATATAATTGGTCAAGAAAGAGATAATATTAGGTAAGGATATAATTTATTTGATATAAGATTTAATGAGCAATAAGTAAAATGATATGAATAAAGTTTTATAACTTATGAAGTTGGTGATACTGAATGAAATATCATAAGAATTAGAAAATCTTTATTCAAAAACTAAAAAAATAATGTTAGCATCGACAACTGTTAATTGTTAACTGCTAACTGAATTAAAGAGGGGACTTTTTATAATGAAATGTAATATAGCTGTAATACCAGGAGATGGTATAGGACCAGAAGTTGTTGAAGAAACTATAAAGGTATTAAAAGTTATTGGAGATAAGTTCGGACATAGATTTGAATATGAATATGTATTAGCAGGTGGATGTGCTATAGATAAAGAAGGAACACCACTTCCAGAAGCTACTCTAGAAGCATGTAAGAAAAGTGATGCAGTTTTACTTGGCGCAGTTGGTGGTACTAAATGGGATGATCCTAAGGCAAAAATAAGACCAGAACAAGCATTGTTAGCATTAAGAAGTGGATTAAATCTTTATTGTAATTTAAGACCAGCAGTGTTATATGCTCCATTAAAAAATGAATCACCACTTAAAGATAGTATTGTTAAAAATGGAATAGATATTTGCATAGTAAGAGAATTAACTGGTGGTATTTATTTTGGTGAAAGAGGAGTAGAAGTCATCGATGGTGTAAAGAGTGCTTATGATGTTGAAAGATATAATGAAATCGAAATAACTAGAATTATTAAAATAGCATTTGAAACAGCAATGAAGAGGAATAAGAAACTTACAAGTGTCGATAAAGCTAACGTATTAGAAAGTTCAAGACTTTGGAGAAGCATAGTTGAAGAGATGACTAAGGATTATCCAGAAGTTGAAGTAAAGCATTTATATGTTGATAATGCTGCAATGCAGTTAGTTAAAGATCCAAATCAATTTGATGTAATTGTGACTTCAAATATATTTGGAGATATTTTATCAGATGAAGCTAGTATGGTTACAGGTTCAATAGGGATGTTACCTTCAGCATCACTTGGAGAAGGTACTCTTGGAATGTATGAACCAATCCATGGAAGTGCTCCTGATATTGCAGGACAAGGAATAGCAAATCCTTTAGCAACTATTCTTTCAGCAGCAATGATGTTAAGATATAGTTTCTCATTAGAAGAAGAAGCAAAATTAATCGAAAATGCAGTGCTGTCAGTTCTTGAAGATGGATATAGAACTGGAGATATGATGACTGAAGGTAATAAAAAAGTTGGAACAATTGAAATAGGAAAATTAGTTTGTGCAAAGTTACAAGCAGCAAAATAGATTAAAGTTACTGAAAAAATATTTTTTAAAGATTCCAAAGGAATCTTGTATATAACTGTTAATTGTTAACTGAATTGAAAGGGGTAGTAAAGAATGAGAAGTGACGTAATAAAAAAAGGTCCTAAGAAGGCACCACAAAGATCACTATTAAAAGCATCTGGATTAACTGATGAAGAGATACAAAGACCCTTAATAGGTATTGTTAATTCGCAAAATGATATTATTCCAGGACATATAAATTTAGATAAGATTGTTGAGGCAGTTAAAAAAGGCGTATTAATGTCTGGAGGAACACCTTTAGTATTCCCAGCTATTGGAGTTTGTGACGGTTTAGCTATGGGTCATGAAGGGATGAAGTATTCATTAGTTACTAGAGAACTTATAGCAGACTCAACAGAATGCATGGTAAAAGCGCATGCTTTTGATGCATTAGTATTTGTACCAAACTGCGATAAAGTTGTACCAGGAATGGTAATGGCAGCACTTAGACTTAATATACCATCTATTTTCGTTAGTGGTGGGCCAATGCTTACAGGAAGATTTAATGATAAGCCAGTTTCACTTTCAACTATGTTTGAGGCTGTTGGTGCTTATGAAAATGGGTCAATGCTTGCAGGGGATTTACATAAACTTGAAGAAAGTGCATGCCCATCATGTGGATCATGTTCAGGGATGTTTACTGCAAATTCAATGAATTGTTTATGTGAAGTATTAGGACTTGGATTACCTGGAAATGGTACAATTCCAGCTGTATATTCAGAAAGAATAAGACTTGCTAAAACAGCAGGGATGGCAGTAATGGAATTATTAGAAAAAGATATTAAACCAAGGGATATAGTAAATGAAAGAAGTATTAAAAATGCATTAGTAGTTGATATGGCACTTGGATGTTCTACAAATAGTGTGCTTCATTTAACAGCAATATGTAATGAAGCAAAAGTTGATATGAACTTAGATATTATAAATGATATATCTGCTAAGACACCTAATCTTTGCAAATTATCACCAGCATCAGATACTCCAATTGAAGCATTATATGAAGCAGGTGGAGTTAGTGCTGTAATGGCTGAACTTTCAAAGAAGAATCTTTTAGATTTAGACTGCATGACAGTTACAGGAAAATCTCAAGGGGAAAATATAGCGGGAATAAAACCAAAGAATCATGATGTAATTAAATCAATAGAGGCGCCTTATAGCCAAACAGGTGGAATTGCAATTCTTAAAGGAAACTTAGCAATCGATGGATCAGTTGTTAAAAGATCTGCAGTAGTTCCTGAAATGCTAAAACATGAAGGGCCTGCAAAAGTATTTAATTCTGAGGAAGAAGCAATAGAAGCAATATTTGGTAAGAAAATAAAATCTGGCGATGTAATTGTAATAAGATATGAAGGTCCTAAGGGTGGTCCTGGAATGAGAGAAATGCTTTCATCAACAGCAGCAGTAGCTGGAATGGGATTAGATAAGTCTGTTGCATTAATTACAGATGGTAGATTTAGTGGAGCAACTAGAGGAGCTGCAATAGGTCACGTATCTCCAGAAGCAGCAAATGGCGGTATTATTGGATTAGTTGAAGATGGGGATATTATTTCAATTGATATCAATAATTCTAAACTTGAATTAAATGTTTCTGATGAAGTATTAGAAGAAAGAAGAAAGAATTTAAAACCTGTAGAACCAAAGATTAAAGACGGATATTTAGCTAGATATGCTAAACTAGTTAGTTCTGCAAGTGAAGGAGCAATACTTAAGTAGTTAACTGAATAAATCATTTTATAAGCAAAGGAGTGAATAAAATGTTATTAACGGGGGCTGAAATATTAATAAAGTCATTACTTGATGAAGGAGTAGAGACTATATTTGGATATCCAGGTGGAGCGGTATTGAATATATACGATGAATTATATAAATATAAGGATAAACTTCACCATATTTTAACTTGCCATGAGCAAGGGGCAGCTCATGCGGCTGATGGATATGCAAGAGCAACTGGAAAAGTTGGAGTTTGTCTTGCAACATCAGGACCAGGGGCGACTAATTTAGTGACAGGGATTGCTACAGCATATATGGATTCAATTCCTATGGTAGCTATAACGGGAAATGTATCTAAATCATTACTTGGAAAAGATAGTTTCCAAGAGGTTGATATAACTGGAATTACAATGCCAATAACAAAGCATAATTATATAGTAAAAGATGTTAATGATCTTCAAAATATAATTAGAGATGCATTTTATATAGCACAAGATGGCAGACCAGGGCCAGTGTTAATAGATATTCCAAAAGATATTACTGCAGATAAGACTCAATATACAAAATTAATTCCTAAAGAAGTAGTTAGAAAATCAGAATATATTACAGATAAGTCATTACAGGAAGCAGTGGAGTTAATAAATCAAAGTAAAAAGCCATTTATTTTTGCAGGTGGTGGAGTAGGTATATCTGGCGCAACATCAGAATTAATAAATTTTGCAGAAAAGATAGGTGCACCTGTATCAACATCACTTATGTGTATGGCGGAATTTCCAAATGATCATGAATTATATACTGGTATGATAGGTATGCATGGAACAAAAGCATCAAATATTGCTGCAACTAAATGTGATTTATTAATAGCACTTGGAGCTAGGTTTAGCGATAGAGTTATAAGTAATCAAAATCATATTAAGAATGCTAGAATATTACAAATAGATGTTGATCCTGCAGAAATAAATAAAAATATAAAAGTGGATACTTGTATTGTAGGGGACTTAAAGTTAGCATTAGATAAATTGATGCCATTAATTGAAGCAAAGAAAAATGAAGAGTGGATTAGTACTATAAACAAGTTGAAAGAAGATAAAAGGATACTGCCAAATTGTGAGACAACACCAGAATTATTATTTGATAAACTAAATGAATTAAATGATGGTAGTTTTATAATATCAACTGAGGTTGGTCAACATCAAATGTGGGCAGCTCAATATTTTAAATTCAAAGATGTAAGAACATTTATAACATCAGGTGGTCTTGGAACAATGGGGTATGGTCTTGGAGCTGCAATTGGGGCCCAAATTGGTAAACCTGATAAAAGAGTTTTTAACATTGCTGGAGATGGTAGTTTTGGAATGAATTGCAATGAACTAGTTACTGCAGTTAAAAATAAACTTCCATTAATACAAATAGTCATGAATAATAACTGCTTAGGAATGGTTAGACAATGGCAAACTTTATTTTATGAAGAAAGATATTCAGAAACAACTTTAGATAGACCAACAGATTATGTGAAACTTGCTGAAGCTTTTGGGGCTAAAGCATTTAGAATAACTAAGCCAGAAGAGATAGATGATATTTTAAGAAAAGCTCTGGATTCAGACGGTCCAGTTCTTATAGATTATTTAGTAAACAGTGATAAAAAAGTGTTTCCTATGGTTGCACCTGGTGCACCAATTAATCAAATAATAAGCGAAGAAGATATTAATAATAATTAGGAGGTCATTAAAAATGCCAAAAATGTATTATGAAAAGGACACAGATTTAAACTTATTAAAGGGAAAGAAGGTTGCTATAATAGGTTATGGTAGCCAAGGTCATGCACATGCATTAAATCTTCATGAAAGTGGAATAGATGTTACTGTTGGTTTATACAATGGAAGTAAGTCTTGGGCTAAAGCTGAAGCAGCTGGCTTAAAAGTTGCAACTGTTGCAGAAGCATCAAAAATAGCTGATTTTATAATGATTTTATTACCAGATGAAAAACAAGGAAAAATTTATAACGAAGAAATTGCTCCAAACTTAGAAGAAGGAAATTCATTAGTATTTGCTCATGGATTTAATATTCATTATGTACAAATAGTTCCACCTGCATTCGTTGATGTATTCATGGTTGCACCTAAGGGGCCAGGACACTTAGTAAGAAGAACATATACTGAAGGCGCTGGAGTACCTTGTTTAATAGCTGTACACCAAGATGCATCAGGAAAAGCAAAACAATATGCTTTAGCATATGCAAATGCAGTTGGTGGAGCAAGAGCTGGTGTTCTTGAAACTACTTTTAAAGATGAAACAGAAACTGATCTTTTTGGAGAACAAGCAGTACTTTGTGGTGGATGCGCAGAACTTATCAAAGCAGGATTTGAAACTTTAGTAGAAGCTGGATATGCTCCAGAAAATGCTTACTTTGAATGTATGCATGAAATGAAACTAATCGTTGACTTATTCTATCAAGGTGGATTAAGCCTAATGAGATATTCAGTATCAGATACTGCTGAATATGGAGATTACCAAGTTGGTAAGAGAATCATCACAGATGAAACTAAGAAAGAAATGAAGAAAGTTCTTGCTGAAATCCAAGATGGTACTTTTGCAAAGAACTGGTTATTAGAAAACCAAGTTGGAAGACCAAACTTCAATGCAACTAGAAGAATGGAAGCAGAACATCCAATCGAAAAAGTTGGTAAAGAATTAAGAGGAATGATGAGCTGGATTGATACAGCTAAAGTAGACTAATATTTAGAATATATATAACTTTAAAAGAAGACGAGAATTTAAATTTAAATTCTCGTCTTCTTCTTTTTGATGTATAATTTATTGAAGGCACTTAAAGCTATAATTTTTTTGAGACTAAGAAATGAGGTAAGGAATGAACTATGTATATATTATAGAATGTTCAGATGCAACATTCTACACAGGTTGGACCAATAATTTAGAAAAAAGAATTGCTATGCATTCAAAAGGAACTGGAGCAAAATATACAAAGGGGAGAGGTCCAGTTAAATTGATGTATTTTGAGATATTTGAAGAGAAAGAACAAGCTATGAAAAGGGAATATGAGATAAAGAAATTAACAAGAAAAGCGAAATTATTATTAATCAATAATCAGTGCAATAAATTTTGAATATAGCATTATAGTAATAATGCTATGCAAACGATTTTATATAAAACCGTATATACTTGAGCAAATCATAATAAATGTAAGCAAACCTATTGAATTTGCCTTAGAATGGATTAAAATATTACTTGTAAAAGTTTTCTTGGATTGATATACTATAATCACAAAAGAAAAGCTTGTCAAAAAGTCTGAATAGTACTGAAAAATGCTAGAAAGACTAATTTTTAGCAAAAGTTCGCAAACGGTTGCGAGAAACATGTCTATTAAAATATTAACATGATATATCTAAAATCAATATTTTAGACATATGTTATATAATTAAATGTTTAAGATTGCTAAAATATAGTATAAAATCTCAAATCAAATTAATGGAGGGGTATTCATATGAAAACAAAAAAAATATTATCAACAATTGTAGCTTCTGCTTTATTAGTTGGAACTATGGTTGGATGTGGGACATCATCAAACAGTAGTTCAGGAAGTTCAACTGATGCTGGAAGTGGGAAAACAGTTAAGGTATACCAATTAAAAGTTGAAATTAATGATGCGCTTCAAGAACTTGCTAAGAAGTATGAAGCAGAAAAGGGAGTAAAAGTTGAAATTACTTCTGTAGGTGGTGGTGCTGATTATGGTGCATCATTAAAGGCAGAATTCCAAAAGGGCACTGAACCCGATATATTTATGATTCAAGGAGCTGGAGATTACAAAACTTGGCAACATAAGATTGATGATTTAAGTTCAGAAAAATGGGTAGCCAATGCTGTTAAGGGTACGTTAGATACAGTAACTATTGATAAAAAAGTATATGGTATGCCAGCAGCTACAGAAGGTTATGGACTAGTGTATAACAAAGCAATATTGGACAAGGCTGGTATCGATCCGAAATCTATAGACACATTTGATAAATTAAAAGCAGCATTCGAAAAATTAGATAGTAAAAAAGCAGAACTAGGAATTGATAATGTAGTATCTTATACAACTAAAGAGTTCTGGGTTACTGGTAATCACACATTTAATATACCATTAGCGACGCAAGAAAATCCAAAACAATTTACAGATGATTATATTGCTGGTAAAGCGGATATAGTTAATAATAAGCAATTTAATGACTGGATGAATTTAGTTGAATTACTTTGCAAATATGGTGGCGGAAAGAACTTAGATACTATAGATTATAATACTCAAGTTGGTAATTTTGCAATTGGAAAAACTGCATTCTTACATCAAGGTAACTGGGTTGCTTCGGATTTGAAGAAGCTAGAAGATCCAAATTCTAAATTTGATATGGGATTTGTTCCATTAGCAATTAATAATGATACAAAAGTAAGTGGATGTATTCCAGTAGGAGTACCAATGTATTGGGTAGTAAATAAAGACTCTAAAGTTAATAAAGAAGCAAAAGAATTCTTAGATTGGATGGTTAGTAGCCAATCTGGTCAAGAAGCATTAGTTAAAAATATGAATATGATTCCAGCATTTACAAACTTTACAGTTGAAAGCGATAACCAATTAAATAAGTCAATAACTGAGTATAACAAAGCTGGAAAAACTCTTCCTTGGGCATTTACTAATTTACCAGATGGATTTAATAAGAATAGTTTAGCACCTTTATTTTCTAAATTCATTAATACTGATATGGGAGCACAAGCTAAGAAAGATATGCTACAAGGAATTCAAGATGCAGCAAAAGCGAAATAGTACTATATAAAATTTGTTTATGAGGAGATTGATCTCTCCTCATGAATAATTTAAAGATAGAACTTAAAAATTATTAAGAAAGGAGTAAGTGTATGAGTAAAAAATCAAGAGAAAGCAAGGATTTTTGGATTTTTGTAGGACCATCTTTATTTGCAATGATAATGGTAGTAATAATTCCTTTTATAATTGGTATATATTATACATTTACAAATTGGAATGGTGCTAACCCACATTATGATTTTGTTGGGATAAAAAACTATATAAATCTTGTAAATGATGTACAGTTTATTTATTCTTTAAAAATAACTGTGTTATACACAATTGCAAGTGTAATAACTATTAATTTAGTAGGTTTCGGATTAGCATATGTAGTTACTAGAAAATTAAAAACTAGTAGTTTTTTGAGAACTGGATTCTTTATGCCAAATTTAATTGGAGGATTAATTCTAGGTTTTATATGGCAGTTTATGTTTAATTCAGTATTCACAGGAATAGGCAAAACTTTAGGCAGTACAGTAATTTCAACATCACTTCTGCAACAGCCAACTACAGCAATGTTTGCAATGCTAATTGTTTCAACATGGCAATATGCTGGTTATATAATGGTTATTTATATAGCAGCACTTGAAAATGTTCCTACTGATCTAATTGAAGCAGCACATATTGATGGGGCTAATGGATGGTATACATTTAAACATATAACAATACCTATGGTAAGACAAGGAATGACAATTTGTTTATTTTTAACTTTAGCAAATTCATTTAAGCTATTTGACTTGAATTTCTCCCTTACATCGTTAAAAACAACTGAAATGCTGGCTTTAAATATATATAATGAAGCATTTATAGTAAATAATATGGGGGTAGGCCAAGCTAAAGCTATTATATTCTTTATACTTGTAACTGCTATTTCTTTGACTCAAGTATATTTTAATAAGAAAAAGGAGGTAGAAGTATAATGGAAACAGACAAAAGTGCTAATAATGCAGAAAAAGTTAAATCAAATAAAAAGCTTAAGACGTTGAATAGCTATACTGGTAAATTAAAATTATTAGAAGTACTTTCATGGTTACTACTGATAGTATATATGACACCATTCTATTTAATGTTTATAAATTCATTTAAAACAAGAAGAGAAATTTTTTCTAATACTACAGGGCTTCCGGCTGTATGGAACTTTGAAAATTACTTAGATGCCATGAATAAGATGAAAATAATAAGTTCATTTACTAATTCAATGATAATAACTGTAGGAAGTGTAATTTTAATACTTCTATTTTCTTCAATGGCTGCTTGGGTATTAGTACGTGATCAAAGCAAAAAGAGTAAAATAATATTCTATGTATTTATATCAGGAATGATTGTACCATTCCAAGCAGTAATGATACCACTCGTAAAATGGATGGCTAAAATTCAATTTGGACCTTTAAAAATGTTAGGAACTCATTATGGACTTATATTTATGTATATAGGATTTGGTGTTAGCATGAGCATATTTTTATATCATGGATTTATTAAAGGTATACCTAAGGAAGTTGAAGAAGCAGCAACAATAGATGGATGTACTAAGTGGCAAACATATATAAAAGTAATATTACCGTTATTAAAACCTACTACTGTTACAGTAGCAGTATTAAATAGTATATGGATATGGAATGATTTTTTATTACCTTTCCTAACAGTAAATGGAAAGATAAACACTATACCATTAGCTATGAATAATTTTTTTGGAGCATTTTCAAAACAATGGGAACTTGCAATGGCAGCATTAATATTGGCTATAATTCCAATAGTTATATTTTATTTCTTTGTTCAAAAACATATAATTGCAGGTATTGTTCAAGGATCTATAAAATAATTTACTTAGATAAGTGCAGAGACTGATTAGAAAAGTTGATCGTAAAATTTAATAAATAGGAATTTTACGATCAAAATTTAAATTAGCAAATGATTTTTAGATAACATATATAAAGAATATGTAGATTAAATTTTAGTTACGGAAACCTATAAATTATTTCTAAGACAGTCTCTTAATTTTTAGTAGTAAACATGATTAACAAAATATTGTTTATAAGATTAATTTTTTTTAACATTTGTGCAAGCGTTTGCTTAAAACGTTGATATGAATATATCCTTATTGCATAAAATAAATTTATAACAGAATGTGAAAATAGGAGGAATATATGAATAGAAGTAGTGGCATCATTATGCACATTGCTTCTCTACCAGGAAAATATGGAATAGGAACATTTGGTAAGGAAGCATATGAATTTTGTGATTTTTTAAAAAAAGCTGGACAAAAATACTGGCAAATACTACCCTTAGGACCTACAAGTTTTGGTGATTCACCATATCAATCTTTTTCAGCATTTGCTGGAAATCCTTATTTTATAGATTTTGATTTGTTATATAAAGAGGGATTACTAGAAATAAAAGACTATGAAACTGTAAGTTTTGGTAAAAGCATAATAGATATAGATTATGGATTAATATTTAAAGAAAAAATGAAAATTTTAAGAAAAGCATATGAAAACTCAAAATCAAAAGATATTAAGAATTTAAAATTATTTGAGGAAGAAGAGAGCTATTGGCTTGAAGATTATGCATTATATATGGCAATAAAAAGTCATTTTGGGTTAAAGAGCTGGCAGACATGGGATGAGGATATTAGATTAAGAGAAATAGAAGCCATGGAAAAGTATAAAAAATTATTAAGTGATGAAATAAAGTATTGGAAATTTTTAGAATATGAATTTTATAAACAATGGAAAGCTTTGAAATTATATGTGAACAGTTTAAATATTGAAATAATTGGAGATATGCCTATATATGTGGCTGAAGACAGTGCTGATGTATGGGCTAACCCTGAAGCATTTTTGCTTCATAAAAGGACATTAA
>Ga0224516_1000063_pt1 | contig 27106 bp, 14 predicted proteins | sample IRFST0metaG_FD_179884 | JGI IMG/M metagenome (GOLD analysis project Ga0224516, IMG submission 179884) | Peat soil microbial communities from Stordalen Mire, Sweden - IR.F.S.T0 | ecosystem: Environmental > Terrestrial > Soil > Wetlands > Peat | place: Sweden: Norrbotten County, Stordalen Mire... | reverse complement strand
GATACAACTAAATGGACAACCGTTGGTTCTCCAGGTTTTTCAAGAGATGAGGCATATTATTCAGATATAGCCATAGATTCTAGTGGAACGCCTTATGTTGTATATGTGAATTATGGCCTTAGAGGTAAGGGAACAGTAATGAAATATAAAAATGGAAGCTGGATAACCGTTGGAACTCCAAATTTTTCAGTAAATACTTTATCTACTACAAACATAGCCATAGATTCTAGTGGAACGCCTTATGTTCTATATCAGGATTATGGCAATAGTATTAAGGCAACAGTAATGAAATATGAAAATGGAAGTTGGACAACCGTCGGTTCTCCAGGTTTTTCAGATGGTGAAATAAATTTTTCAAACATAGCCATAGATTCAAGTGGAACGCCTTATGTTGTATATCAGGATGGTGGAATTACAGGTAAGGCAACAGTAATGAAATATGAAAATGGAAGCTGGACACCCGTTGGTTCTCAAAAGTTTTCAGCAGGTACGGCATATTTTACAAACATAGCTATAGATTCTAGTGGAACGCCTTATGTTGCATATAATTCGGGCTATAAGGCAACAGTAATGAAATATGAAAATGGAAGCTGGACACCAGTTGGTTCATCAGATTTTTCAGCAGGTGAGGCGGATTATATAGATATAGCCATAGATTCTAGCGGAACGCCTTATGTTGTATATAAGGATGGTAGTAATAGTAATAAGGCAACGGTAATGAAATATGAAAATGGAAGCTGGATACCCGTTGGGTTACCAGGTTTTTCAGCAGGTGAAATAGAGGATACAGATATAGCCATAGATTCTAATGGAACGCCTTATGTTGTATATAAGGATTATGCCAAAGATAATAAGGCAACAGTAATGAAATATGAAAATGGAAGCTGGACAACTGTTGGGTTACCAGGTTTTTCAGCAGGTGAGACATATTCTACAGATATAGCCATAGATTCTAGCGGAACGCCTTATGTTGCATATAGGGATTCATACAATTTCGATAAGGAAACAGTAATGAAGCTTTCTACTTACAGAATAGACTTATCACAAGCAGGTAATTATAATTTTACCTCACAAATAGAAGGATATCCACAAGTGTCAGCAAAAAGTATAACTGTAACAAAAACAGGCAGTGGAGATATAACAAATATGGCTGTAAATTTAACTTCTGGAAATACAACTAGTTTTGAGATAGGAACACCTTCTACCACCACATTAGACGATACAGAAGAATTTTCAACTTTTACCATACAGCCTAAGGATGGTTTACCAATAGGAAGTTATACAGCAACAGTAACCGTAACTGCAGATAACAATATTAGTAAGAGTTTTGATGTAAGCTTTACTGTTAATCCACCAATTGAAATTTTTGATGTGAATCCTATAGGAGATATTAATGTAATTAACGGAACTAATATAGACGCAATAGGATTACCTACATCTGTAAATATTACATTAGCAGATTCAACAACAACAACAAGTGCGGCAGTTACTTGGGATAATGGAGCTCCTAGCTATGATGGAACTACTGCTGGAACTTATGAATTTAAAGGTACATTAACGCTACCAAGCGGTGTTATTAATACAACTAATAAGTATGCAACTGCAAAAGTAGTGGTAGCACCTGCTGGTGTAGTAATGCCACCAGCAGTTAACAGTGTTACAGTAACCCCACCAATTGCCAATATAGTGAAAGGTGGAAGTATTAAGTTAACTGCAAACGTAAATGTCACAGGAATATTGGATAAAACAGTAAATTGGTTAAGCAGTGATGGAACCAATAAAGTATCAGTAGATAATAATGGTCTTGTAACAGTAGCAACAGATGCTGCTCTTGGAAATTATATAATTACAGCAGTGTCAACAGCAGATGGAACGAAAAGCGGAGGATCAACAATTACAGTAATTAATGAACCAGTAACTCCACCAACACCGTTTGTAAATCAAACATATCCAATTATAAAAAAACAACCAAGTAATCAAACAGTTAGAAAAGGAAATACTGCAAATTTTAGTATACAAGTAACAGGAACGGAACCACTTACCTACCAGTGGAAAAAAGGTGATATTTATTTAAGTGATGGAGATAGTTTTAGTGGAACTACAACAGCTAGTATTAAAATAAAGAATGCAAGAAAAAGTGATGCAGGAGAGTATAGATGTATTGTAACAGATGGAAATTTTAATTTGACTACAAGCAGTGCCGCTACATTAAGAGTAACATCAAAATCTAGTAACAGTTCATCATCTCCAGATAGTACTAAAGTTTCTGACACTGTAATCATAAATACTACAAGTGATGCAAATGCTGATGAAATAGCAATATTAAATGCTTTAAATACTAAAACTATAAAAACTATTATAGTTAACGTTAATGCTTTAGGAGAAAATAATAGAAATCCATTAATAAGCCAAAGTATATTAGCAGTCTTAAAAGCTAATATAGAATCTAATCAAAATAAGACCATAATATTAAAGACAAGCAATTCTAGCATTGAAATAAACAATAAAGATGGACAAATCCAATTTACTGAAAATGGTGCTATAATCAGTGGATTTAGGTCAGTAGGTAATGGAAATTACTACCTAGATGATAATGGTATAATGCAAACAGGTTGGATTAAAGCACAAGATGGAAATTGGTACCATTTTGATGATAATTCAGGAACTAGAGATTCCGGTTGGTTCCAAGACATAGATGGTGCTAAGTATTATTTAGATCAAAAAACAGGAATTATGAAGACAGGATGGTTCCAAGATGTAGATGGAAAGTGGTATTACTTCTATCAAAATGGAGCCTTGGCAAAAAATGCAACTGTTAATGGATATTATGTAGATGAAAATGGAGTGTGGCAATTCAGTTAATTATCAGCAATTAAGGAAGAAAAGTTTAGTGACTTTTCAAAATAATATTATAGTATAATTCTCATATCGAACAGTATCTTGTAATTAATTTATCCTTAAAATCTGCTAAGCAGCCTAATTTTGAACTAGCTTATATTTCTAGAGGATGAATTTTATATTTGGCTGCTGGCACTTTCTCTTTAGAACTTTCTACCGTAATGTAGCATTGATAATTAATAAAAGGACTATTTGCAGATTAAAATTTTGCAGATAGTCCTTTTATGTTTTTAATAATAGGTGAAAATGAATAAGAAATATTAAGTTAATAAAAATATTACCATAATATTTTTATTAACTTAATGTATATAGTATAATAACCATATGAGGTGATGGTTCTGAGTATAAATTATTTTCTTAGTTTTATAATATTAGTTTCAGTATTGATATTGGATATATTTGTATATTACGCATATAAAAGAGATAAACTTTATATTTCCCTATTTTTAATACCTGTAATAATGTATGATTGTGGATATGCCTTTGAAATACTATGCACAAATCTGGAATGGGCAAAATTCTGGGCAAAAGTAGAATATTTAGGTGGGGCCTTTTTAGGTGTATTATGGTTGCTTTTTGCACTTAATTTTACTGGATATAAGGAAAAACTTAAAAAGAAAAAGGTATTTATGCTTTATATCATACCAATCTTTGTGTTAGCAATGAATTATACCAATGATTTTCATCATTTATTTTATAAAGACATGTATATGAATTATGAAAATATTTTTCCGATTTTAGAAGTGATACATGGACCAGTGTATTGGATCCATATTGTATATACATATTCATTACTGTTTATTGGTTTTATTATTTTTATATTTGCTTATTTAAAATCAGTGTTAACTATACGAAGACAGATATTACTATTAATGATTGCTTGGATAATTCCATGGATAGCTGATATTTTTTATACGTTTAAATTAATACCTTTTAACATAGAGTTAACTTCAATTGCCTTTTCTATTTCAGCAATAATTACTGGTTTTGCAGTGTTGAAATTCAAGTTATTAAAGCTTAATCCAATAGCACTTGAAAGTGTATTTTCAAACATGGTAGATGGAGTTATCATATTAGATCCCGAAAGTAACATAGTTAATTTTAATAATTCAGCAAAAGATATTATTCCAGAATTAAGGGACATAAAGGCTGGAGATAATAAAATTCAGAATGTATTTAAAAAATATGAGGAAGTAATAAAAAATTTAAATAATAGTGAGTATAGTGAAAATATTATAACCATGGAAAATAAGAATGGAGTAAAATATTATAAGGTTAATGTTAACAATATTTATCAAAAAAATCATAAGTCTTTGGGGAGAATTCTCATTTTAAATGATATTACTGAAAGCAGGAATCAGCAAAAGAAATTAATGGAATTAAATTCATTTAAGGACAAGCTATTTACAGTAGTGTCCCATGATATTAAATCTCCGCTTGCCGTTTTAGTAAGCCTTTTAGAACTGTTTGATGATGAAGAGGATATCTGTAAGGAAGAAAATATTGAAGTTTTATATGAAATTAAGAAGAATGTGAAAAGTACCTATGAATTGGTCGAGAATGTTCTTGAATGGTTTAGAAGTCAAATAGATGGTGTAGTGTACAATGATTTTTCATGGAATCTTTTTGATATAATGAAAAATTCATTAATGCCACTTACACGAAATGCTGAGTTGAAAAATATAAAAGTATTATATGAAATATCGAAGGATATTTTTACCTTTACAGATAGAAATATGCTTGAAATTGTAGTTAGAAATCTTTTTTTAAATGCAATTAAATTCACGAATAAGGGTGGAAGCATACATATTAAAGCGAAGGAAGTAGATGGAATAATTATTATAAGTGTTAGTGACAGTGGAATTGGAATTGAAAAGAGTAGAATTGAAAAGTTATTTAACTATTCAGAGGGTTATAGTACTTTAGGGACAAATGAAGAGAAAGGAACAGGACTTGGACTTATGATTTGCAAGCAGCTTATAGAAAAAAACAATGGTAAAATATGGGCGGAAAGCCAGGAGGGTATTGGAAGTAGTTTTTATTTTACAATTCCAGCAGATAAGGTACGTGAAAGAAAATAGAATGTCAGATGGACTTAATATTTTTTTGAATGTGTCTAAAAGTAGTTTGAAAAATAGAATAGATTGATGGAGACATATATATGAAAGTAATTATTGTTGATGATGATAAAGTTATGCTTCTTATTCTTAAAAAAATTCTTAGTAAAAGTCAAGATATTGAAATAATAGATACCTTTTATAATTCAGAAGGAGTATTGAAATTTATTGAGGAAAACCATATAGATATAGTATTTTTAGATATAAGTATGCCAGGAGAAAATGGAGTAGAACTTGCTAAGAAAATATCTAAGGTAAGTCCTGGAGCAGATATTGTTTTTACAACATCTCATAGAGAATATGCTGTGGAAGCATTTGAAATACAAGCTTTTGACTATATTGTGAAGCCGGTTACAGAAGAACGAGTGATGCGTACTATTACAAGAGCTGCTTTAAAAAGCTCTCAAACATATAGTAATACTTTAGAAAAAGAAAAGAATATTTCAGTTTATCTATTTGGAGGCATAGATGTAAGTAGTAAAGATTTTGGAACTGTTAAATGGATATCTGCAAAGAGTATGGAACTTTTTACATACCTGCTTTTAAAAGAAGGACATAATATTTCAAAAAGTCTAATTATTGAAGACATATTTCCGAATATGCCACTAAAGAATGCTGAAAATTATTTAAAGACTGCAGCTTATCAACTTAGGAAAGCATTTCAACCTCATGTATCAAATTCAGTACTTATATCAAATAATGGATTTTATAAGTTGGAATGCAATGATTTTTACGTGGATTTTATAGAGTTTCACGATAGAATTAAAAAGAGTATTAATATAGATTCTTCCAATATTAAAGAAATGTTAAAGATAGAGAAGCTTTTTGTTGGAAATTTATTGGGAGATGCAGTATATTATTGGGGCATAACAGAAAGAGAAAAATATTTAAATTATTATTTAGAATTAGCAGAGAAATTAGGACAATATCTTTTTCATAATGGAGAGTTACAACAGGGAGCATATATTTTAAAAAAATTAATTAAATTTGATCCATTTAGTGAGGAGGCCAATTGTCTTTATATGAAAATACTTGCAGGCCAAAAGGATAAAAAAGGATTAATTAAATCCTATGACAGATATGTAAAAAGAATAAAAGAAGAACTTAATATAAATCCAGAAGCGGCTATAATTAATTTATATGAACAACTTATAGAAAATTTTAATTAAAAAATTAATAAAAACTTATAAAGGTATTAGAATCTAACTAATACCTTTATTTATGATGATTTTAGAATTTATCAGAAAAAAATCTTTTACCATTAGATTATTATGTAGATAGTCCTTTTCTGCTTTTAATACTAGGTAAAAATGGATATAATAAAGTAATATTATAATGGAAGTAAACAGAATAATGAAGTGAATAAAATATATGATTAATTAAGGAAGTGATTGGATCTATGGAGAAAGAATTTAATATAACAGGAACTTGTATACCTAGTATGCACTATATGGTTGATACATCAAATAAATTAGATAAGACTATGAAATTAATTAATAAAGCAAAATATTTTATTATAAATAGACCAAGGCAATATGGAAAGACAACAACTCTATATATGCTTGAAAGACTTTTAAATGAGGATAGTGAATACTTAGTCATATCTATAAGTTTTGAAGGAATTGGGGATTTGATTTTTGAAGAAGAAAGAATGTTCACAAAAGGATTTTTAAATTTAATTGAGAGAACTCTTTTTATAGATCATGAAGACTTATCAGAATTTATTGGAACTCAAAAAAATAGTGTTGAAACTATGGATGATTTATCGTATTTTTTAACAAAGTTTGTTTTGAAAACTAAGAAAAAAGTAGTATTAATGATAGATGAAGTTGATAAAAGCAGCAATAATCAATTATTTTTAAGCTTTTTAGGAATGCTTAGAAATAAATATCTATTAAGAAATGCAGGTAAAGATTATATATTCCATAGCGTTATACTAGCAGGAGTTCATGATGTTAAAAGCTTAAAGATAAAAATAAGACCAGAGGAAGAACAAAAATATAATAGTCCTTGGAATATAGCTTCTGATTTTGATGTAGATATGAGTTTTTCAGTAGAAGAAATAAATACAATGCTTGAGGATTATTTAAGGAACAAGCATGTGAAGTTAGACATGGATTATTTCGCTGAAAGACTTTATTTTTATACTTCAGGATACCCATTTTTAGTAAGTAAATTGTGTAAGATAATAGATGAAAAGATAATGGCAGAAGATGAGCTAAAGTGGGAAAAAGAATACATGGATTTAGCTGTTAAAGAAATATTAAAGGATGATAATACTAATTTTGATAGCTTGATTAAGAATATAGAAAATAATAAAGAGTTATATGATTTTGTTGGAAAAATAGTTTTGAATAATGAAATTATAAGTTTTATAAAAACAGATTCTATAATAAATATAGGCAGCATTTATGGCATACTAAAAGAAGAAAATGGCAATTGTAAAATAAATAATAAAATCTATGAGCAATTAATTTATGACCATATGATGATGAAAGTCATAAGAAAAGATAAAGAATCCACTATGTCTCAGTATAATTATAAATCGAATTTTATAAATGAAAACGGAGATTTAGATGTAAAGAAAATACTTGAAAAGTTTCAACAGTTCATGAAACATGAGTATTCGGAAAAACAAAAAACTTTTTTAGAAGCAGATGGAAGATTATTATTTTTAGCATTTATAAGTCCAATAATAAATGGAACAGGGTTTGCATTTAAAGAGGTACAAGGTGGGGAAGAAAAGCGTTTTGATATAGTAATTACTTATAACAAGAAAATGTATATATTAGAACTTAAAATATGGCGAGGAGAAGAATATCATAAGAATGGCATTGAGCAACTTGCACAGTATTTAGAACAGTATGGGTTAGATAAGGGATATCTTTTGATATTCGATTTTAGAAAAACTGAAAAAAGCTCTGGCAAGGTGGAAGAAAGTATTTTTCCTTTTGGAGGAAAGAATAAAAGTATTGTTGAAGTTTATGTTTAAAACATTGACTTTTAAGTGACAATCCTATTAATTATCGTATCATGTTAGGTATATAAAAATTCCAAATAAAGAGCTTATGAAAGAAAATAACAAGTTCAAATGTGCTGGCAGATTGACTTGTTATTTTTTTGATTAGGCCCTAATCAGTAACCAAAAAGATACTCTAGTCATACTATTATTATATATAATATTTTTGTACATGGAGAGGGAGATAATGAGTAACAGTGATTTTTGTGATACTGATTTCAATACTTTAGGAGGGTCAACTGCCCCAATTAGTGATTTAACCTTGTCTTCAATGGTTGTAGGAAATCAAGAAGCACTATTAAGTAGACTAATAATGATATTGCTATTTTTATATGCATATACTAATCAAAATTTTATTAGTTATTTAATGTGTACAAATGACAAGCTCATAAATAATCAAATATGTCTTACAGATAAAATGGTAGATAATTTAATGGATAGTCTTGAAGACTGTAGGAGTGAGCTTGGTAATTGTAGGAGAGGAAAAAACCATAGTCACTAAAGAGAGCAATGAAAAAGGCTCTCTTTTTTGCTGTCTAGGAAAGTATAAAAAAACGTGGGGCAGCCACTTTTTTTGCTGTTTAGATAAAAAAATTCAAAAAAATTGAAATTTACCTTTAATGCTATGACTTTTTTTGTTAGAATCTAATATAGGGAGGTGACGGACTGTTTTGAATATAAAAAAGAAGATTAGTACCTTTGTATTAACTTTTGCAATGGTATTAAGTTTGGTTCCAACATTAAAGGTACAAGCATCAATTACTGATTTTAAAATAATATCAGACACTGAGGTTACGGCAAAACAAGCTAAAAAATGGGCTAAATCTAAAGGAGCAACAGAAACATTTATAAATATTGCAGATCTTTATTATGAGTATTCATCTGATTGTGGTGATGTTAATCCTGCAATTGCATATGTACAAGCTGCAAAGGAAACTGGATTTGGAAAATTTGGTGGAGTTATAGATGAAAGTTATAAGAATCCATGTGGATTGAAAAAATCAACTGGTGGAGGAGATTATGACAAAGATGCTCATCAAAGATTTGATAGCTGGGATGAAGGCGTACAAGCACACATGGATCATTTGGCTCTATACGCAGGAGCTAAAGGATATCCTAAAGATAAGACCTTTGATCCAAGGCATTTTGCAACTAAAAAAGGCGTTGCAACTACAGTAAATGCTTTAGGCACTCAATGGGCTCCAAGTCCTACATATGGCAATGAAATAGGTGAATTATATAAAAATTTAATGGATTTTGCTGGAGTTGATTATCCAAAGGATACTACTGATAACACTACAAAAGATAATTCAAATAACAATAACAACAATCAATCATCAAATGCAGCTCCAAATCCAGGTAAAAGTGAAAGCAAACCAAGTGCATTAACGGCATCAGATGTTATTGCAGAAAATAAACCTCAAAATAAACCTGAAACTGGAGAGGACAAGCCAAATATAACATCAACCATTGGTTGGAAGAATGAAAAAGGAGATTGGTATTACTATAAATCAGATAATACAAAGGCGATTGGATGGATTAAGCCGGATAGCAATTGGTATTATTTAAAAGATGATGGAAAAATATCAATTGGTTGGACAAGCGACGATGGGAAATGGTACTATTTTGATAAGTCAGGTACTATGGTTAAAGATTGGAAACAATTAAATAATAATTGGTACTTTTTTAATGATTCAGGTGTTATGGCAACTGGAATTCAATATGATGGTTCAGGATTGTATTATTTAAAAGATTCAGGAGTTATGGCGACAAATGATGGATGGATCAAACTAAATAATAAATGGTTCTACGCTGAAAAGAGTGGAAAATTAAAGACTGGTTGGTTTATAGAAAATAGTAGCTCATATTATTTTCAAGGTGATGGAAGTATGGTAACAGGTCTTAATAAAATAGACAATAAGATCTATATGTTTAATAGTGACGGAACCATGGCAAATGGTTGGGTACAACAAAACAATTACTGGTATTACTTTAATAAAGATGGAAGTATGGCAACTGGATGGATTTCAGATGCTGGAAGCAACTATTATCTATATGATACAGGGGCTATGGCTAAGGGATGGTTAAATCTTAGCGGAACATGGTATAACTTAAAGGATAATGGAGCTACGGCAACAGGATGGGTTACATCTAATGGAGATTCATATTATTTAGATCCATCTACAGGAAGACTTATAACTAACACTAAAATTGATGGATTTAATATTGGTTCAGATGGTAAGAAGCAAACATCATCTAGTAAAAATAATGATGACCAAGCTAATAATAATCCTCTAAAGAATAACCCAATTGATAATCCAATTAATAATAATCCTTCAAATGGGAAAAAGACAATTGTAGTAGATGCAGGTCATAATTATGGCGGAGATAGTGGTGCTATAGGTAATATCGATGGAGTAACATATAGTGAAACAGAGTTAAATATTCAAGTTGCATCTAAATTAAAAACAGAACTTGAAAATAGAGGTTACAATGTAATAATGACTAGAACTCAGGACCAGAAGGAAAAAATACCTTTGATGCAAAGTCTTACAAACAGAGTGAATATTGCTAATAATGCTAAGGCTGATTTCTTTATAAGCATACATCACAATTCAATAGATAATGCACCAACAGCTAATGGGGTACTGACCCTTTATAGTAATATAGTTCAAGACGGCATTTTTGGTGGTAAATTAGATAGTAATAGAATAGAAAAAAGTAAGTCAATGGCTACGCTTATAAACAACAATATTGCAAATAAGCTTAACTTAAACAATAGAGGTGGCCAAGACCAAAATTTATTTGTATGTAGAAATACAAATATGCCAGCAGTATTAGTTGAAACAGGATTTATTACCAACAAAGAAGAAGCAATAAGATGTTCGGATCCAGATAGTCAACAAAAAGTGGCTGTTGCAATAGCGGATGTTATTGCAGCAAACATTTAACTCAGTTAAGAGTTAAGAGTTAAGAGTTAATGATTATAATTGACAATGTACTTTGTACATTGTCAATTATTGTTTATGGAAGTATTTTCTTGTGGAAAATTGAGTATTATTAATTAGACAAGTACCTAAAAAAGAAGATGATGTTGTATTATATAATGAGATGAACATTTTATATTAATATTTATAAAGAGACGAATATTTTAAATTGAACGGAGGAAAGCTGTTTTGAAAACTATTAAGAGAGTGACAACATTTTTATTTGCTTTTGCTGTGATTTTAGCATTAATACCAAAGATCAGTGTGCAAGCAACTATAACTGATATTAAAATAATATCAGAAACAGAAGTAACAGCAAAACAGGCTGAACAATGGGCTAAATCAAATGGAGCGACTGATAATTTTGTTGGGCTTGCACAACTGTATTGGAAGTATGAGAAAGAACATGGCAATGTGAATCCAGCGATTGCATATGTACAAGCAGCTAAGGAAACTGGATATGGTAAATTTGGTGGAGTTTTAAATGAAAGCTATAAAAATCCATGTGGCATGAAAACAATTGTGGGAGGATCTGATAGTGATCCAAATGCTCATCAAAAATTTAACACTTGGGATGAGGGTGTACAAGCTCACTTGGATCATTTAGCACTTTATGCAGGAGCTACAGGATATCCAAGAAGTAGTACATACGATCCAAGACATTTTGTTACTATAAAAGGCAATGCAGTTACAGTAAATGCTTTAGGTGGGAAATGGGCACCAAGTCTTACATATGGTGAAGAAATTAATAACTTATATAATAATTTATTAGTATCTTCAGGAATTGTATCTAAAACCCAAACTAGTGATATTGCAACGACTGGGAATGTAGGTAAAGATTCAAATACAACAAAGGCAAGTGCAAATGCAACAACAAACGCAGGAACGACTTCAGGAACAAGCACAAAAACAACAACAAGTGCAGGAGCAACTTCAGTATCAAAAGCAGAAACAGATAAGCCTAAAGCAAATACAGTAGCTCCAACAGGAGTACAAGCAACTGAACCTATAAAAAAATCAATTGATAATAGTACAAATATTTCATCATCTATTGGTTGGAAATCAGAGAGCGGAAAATGGCATTATTATAAATCAGATGGCATTCAAGCAACTGGATGGATTAACCCAGATAATAATTGGTATTACTTATATGGTAATGGCGATATGGCACAAGGTTGGTCTAAATTAGGTGATAAGTGGTATTATTTAGATCCAAGCGGATCGATGCATATTGGTTGGATAAGAGATAATGGTAAGTGGTATTACCTTCAAGGTGATGGAAGTATGGTAACTGGACTTAAGGTAATTGATAGCAGTAAATATTTCCTAGATGTAAGTGGTGCTATGAGGATAGGTTGGTTTGAAATTAGCGGACAATGGTATTATTTTAATACGGGTGGAAATATGCTAACTGGCTGGGTTAAACCTTATGGGAGTTGGTTTTATTTACATTCAAATGGAGTTATGGCTAAAGGGTTACTTAATCTTAATGGAAAGACTTACTATTTAAAAAGTAATGGTAGTATGGCAATAGGCTGGGTAGCAGATGGAAATGATAATTATTATTTTAATCCAAGCACAGGTATTATGGCTAAGGACACTGTTATAAATGGATGGGAAATAGGTGTTGATGGAAAACGAGGAGATAAAGTAACAGGCAGCACATCTTTGAAAACAATAGTTATAGATCCAGGACATAATTTCGGTGGAGATGATGGGGCTTATGCAACCTTTAATGGAATTACATATCCAGAAAGAGATTTAAACATGCAAATTGCAGCTAAGTTAAAGTTAAAACTCGAAACATTAGGATATAAAGTTATTATGACAAGAAATTCATCAGATAGAGAAACTGTAGAAGTAACGGAAAGTCTTACTAAGAGAGTAAATATTGCTAATAATGCTAAGGCGGATTTATTTGTGAGCTTACATCATAATGCAGCATCAGAAGCAGCAACAGGTGTAGAGGTTTATTATAGCTCAAGGTCACAAGATGACAATTTCGGCTCAGCACATAATGATGCTAAAATTTCAGCAAGCATGAACCTTGCATCTTCGGTTGCATCAGCTATTACAAATAGTACAGGTGCAATAAATAGAGGTGCTAAAGATGGTAATTTATTTGTATGTAGAAATACAACTATGCCAGCAATATTGGTTGAGTGTGGATTTATAACAAATCCAGGTGAAGCTCAAAAATGTGCAGATTCATCATATCAAGACTTAGCAGCTGATGCAATTGCAAATGCAATATCATCAGCAATGTAATTTATAAAAAGTTTTATAACAAGAAACTAAGTTGTATATTAAAAGCTAAGATTTTTAGTATAGCTTCTAAAATTTCGCAATAAGAAAAGGCGTATAAATAGTGTTTATACGCCTTTTCTTATTGCGAAAGTATAAAGAAATTAAATTGATAAAGCGAGTAGAATTAAGGGATTGACAATTGACAATGAACAATGAAGGAACAAACTCCAAAGGAATATATTAATTAATTGTAAATTGTTAATTGAAAAAAGCATGGCACAGCCACTTTTGTCCTTGAATGTTAAAACAACATTTTTCTAAAACAGCTGACAGGGATTTTCACCATGGGTATCGATAATATAGCTTAATAAAAAATTAATACATTATTTAGGTTATATACATTGATAGTTTTGCGTTAATAGATTATATTTTAAAGTAATAGTATTTTAATGAACTACAAATTAAATAAGATATGTATTTGAAAGCAAATGAGGTGAAGAAATGAATTGGTTAAGAAAATTTATGTATGGGAGATATGGTGGAGATCAACTATCTAGGGCATTACTTGTGTTATCTTTTATATTATTAATAATAGCAGGCTTTTTACCAAGGTCTTTATCAATTTTATCAGTTATAGCATATATTCCAACAATTATATGTATGTTCAGAATTTTTTCGAAAGATATAAATAAGCGGAGACAAGAAAATTACAAGTATCTAAGAATAGAAAATTCTGCAACTAAATGGTTTAAGCAAAAGTTAAATGCAGCAAAAGGTTTGAAAACTCACAAATATTTCAATTGTCCAGATTGCAAGCAAAGATTACGTGTACCAAGAGGGCAAGGAAAAATTTCTATTACATGTCCTAAGTGTAAAAGAGCGTTTAAAGCAAAATCATAGAATAAAAAATAGAATTAAATAAAATAAAAGTACCTTCCATGTATATAATAGATGTATTGTATTATGGAAGGTTCTTTAGTTTAAAGTCCCAATGAAAGAATAAGAAGGTATTAATATAATAAGTTTAATAATATACATAATAAATTCATTCAATGTATTAAAGTGTCTAAAGATAAGTTAAGTTGGTTCGATATTTAAAGTGTGGTATATTTAATTGAACCACTGAAATAAAGTGAACTTTTAAGCAGTACAATCTATAATTTTATGTGAATAGCTACTCAGAAATTAATATGAGCTGAATTTTAATGAAAGCATATATAGATTTGAATATCTTATAAAACATAAGTAGTTATGATAAAATAAATTCTTAATTAATCAAGTGAGTTATTAATAAAATCGAATTTTAAAATTGAACATGCAATTTAGGAGGGTGACAATAATGGGAAAAATCAAAAATAAGTTTATAGCTTCATTAGTAGTATTTACAAGTATAATATCATTTTTACCAGTTGGATTCAGCGGACAAGCAGCTAATGCAGCAGATGCAAATGCAGATGCAACTGCTATTACTATATTTGCTGCAGGTACTGCAACGAAGCTAACAGTTGCACAAAAAAGTGATGAGGTAATTTACTCATATCCTAATGCAATAGACAACGGACCTGATGGGTTTGATATAACAGTTAATGATCTTCGAAAAAGTGTTGATGTGGATCTAATACCAGAAGCAATGAGTGGACACAAAAATGTGACAGGAATAACAGACCAAGTAATGAATATAAAATCTATAAATGGTGTGGCTATATCAAATACTAAAGTATTAGGTGAAATGGGAATAGTCGTTAAAGATATTGTAGGTAATAAAGCAGGTGTGCCAATGCTTGGAAAACAATTGTTGAATTTACCATACGGAATTAATAAGATTGAATATGAAGTGATAGTAACAACTGTAACAGTAACTTATGTTCCGGAAAAAAAAGACAAAGATGGAAATATAACTCAAATTGAAGGGACAACAACTGGCACACCTGTTGTTTCACATGATATGGATAATAGACAATTAACAATTGAATATGGAACTAAATTTGCGTTAGAAAAGATATCAAAATTGCAATTTAAATCTTATGTAGGTCAAGAGTCAGATTTTGCCGCTGACGATACAATTTCAAATGATAAAAATAATCAAAAGCCATTTTTATATTATGAAACAGGAAAGCCTGATGCAAATATGCCACTTAGATACAGTTTTAATGTACCAGATTCAACTTTTAAGCTAAAGTATGTCATGAATTTTCAGATAAGCTTAGCTGATGCGACAATATATAGAAATGGACAAGAAGATACACAAGCTAATGTAACAGAAGGTGTAGATGAAAATGGATACAAAGTAAGTATTTTAGAAGGTAGTTTAGAAAAAATGGGAACTTCAGCGTTAATTGTAATTAAACTAAACTCAAATAGTGCTAGTGGTGCTATTTCAAAATCTTACGCTATAGAAATTAAGTATAAGACATTAAATACAGATGAAGACTACAGTTTAAAAGATGCTGGAATAACTAAATATGACTATAATGAAATAGATAGTGTAGAAGCATGCATAGGAAAGAAATTTAATGTTACAAAGGATGCTGCAGGCTTTTCGATATATAATGGAGAAATATATATAGATCCTAATGCAAATATGATAAGTGTAGATCCAACCCTAATATTAGGGAAATCTAACGTAGCATATAAATTATACAATAATTATATAAATACTGGAAGCTCGGAGACCTTTGTTGAGAACGCTCTGCTTAAAAGTGATGGTAAGAAATATGTTAATTTTAAGCGTGGTACTTATAGCAATATATTACAAATTGATACATATGAAGGTGCAGGTGGAAATATAACAAATTCATCAAAAATATTAGCAAGATATCTATTGAAAGTAATTCCAACTGAAAATACATCAAAATTTACTACAGATTTAAAAATTGAAAAAGCTAATAATTCAGATACAAACCCATATTTAACACAACCAGGTGTAAAGGAAGATATTATAGATAAGTTTACTACTGCTAGACGTTCATATGACTTGTATTATGCAGCAGGGAGTCCGGTTAATGTAACTTTTACTGGTACTAGAAGTAAAAAAAATGAATATTTAAAAATTTGGACTTCAACTGATAAAAACAATATAAATCCTAAAGAAGCAACTGCCTCTGTAAATAATACGGTGGGGGCAGATTTAACAAGAGCGATTAGTCTTAATGTAGATTTAGATGGCAATGAGAAAATGGTTGTCCAAGCTTATTATGATGATTTTGAATATAATACTGATGCAAATACTAATATAAAGACACTTAAGAAGGATGCTCAAGGAAATCCTATTTATAAGAGTTATCCTTTAGGCGAAAAGTATGTATTTTATATACCAAATAATTTTCATAATACAAACGATCCAACAGGTGAAAAGTCAGATAATGCTTCATTAAGTTCATTAAAAATTAGTGGTTATACGTTGAAGGATAGTGACGGAAATCAAGGTTTTGCTAGTGATAAATTTAATTATACAACTTCTGTTGCAAAAGAAGATACAGCTGCAAAAATAACTGCAATAGCTCAAGATGATAACATAAAATCAATTATTGCAACTGTTGATAGCAGTAAAGAAACATTTGATTTAGTTTCAGGGGAATTAAGTGAACTTCCATTAAATACAAATGGTAAGACAACTATTAAAATTGCCGTAACTGCACAAGATGAGAAAACTATTAAGAACTATACAGTTGTAGTTACAAACAATACAAAAGGTAGTACTGTGAATTTGAAAAATGTAATTCTTAATGTGGGTGATTATACTTTTGATCCTAAAGCTGATGTCACTAAGGTTCGTGAAGATCAAAATGTAACTAGTGTTAAGGTGACTCCAGTACCACAAGATTCTAAGTCAAAGATTACTGTGAATGGACAGTTATTCTCGGATGTCCCAATAAATGTAAACATTAAAGGGGCTCAAAAAACTACAGTAAATATAGAAGTTAAATCAGAAGATGGTACAACTAGTAAAACTTATACTTTAGAGATAAATAGAGTTGATGTTGGTGATTGGAATCCTACTCCTAATAATGGTGAAGATCCAAATGAGAATGATCAATTCTATGATGAATACAGTCAATGTTGGGTAGATTCAACTAAATACGATGAATGGGGTACTGTAAATGGAAAACCAACTTATTTTGATAAAAGAAGTAGACAAGTTAAAGATGCTTGGATAACAACTGGTGGTAAATTGTATTATTTAAACAACCTAGGATATAGAGCATCAGGTTGGAAAGTTGATACTGCAGGTGGAAAAACTTATTATTTAGATCCAACAACAGGAGAGATGAAGAAACAATGGATGAATTTAGATAATAAATGGTACTATTTAGGTTTAAATGGTGTAATGCAAAAAGGTTGGTTAAATTTAAATAATAAATGGTATTACTTCACTCCTAATGGACAAATGGTAGTAAGTCAAACTATGTATGTGGATGATGAAGTATGTAGATTTGGACAAGATGGGGCTAAATATTAAAATATACACATATAAAAAAGTGCTAAGCACAACCAAGAACTTTTCACATAATAAAAAAGAATAAATTGAAGTAGGGTTGATATTACATTTAGTAATATCAACCCTACTTTTTTGAGATACGAGGAAAGTATAAAAAAATAACATAATTTATATATAAAATTTAAAACTGATAATTGACATAGAGAATTTTAGGGAATATAATAAATTATAGTTCATATTTCGAACAGAGAGAAAATTTAAGATTATTAACATGTTTATATACAAAATTGTGGATTGTTAATTATTTGTTGTGAATAAAAATGATGGAGGGTTATTATGTTAGAGGATAAATTAGAGATTTTAAAGGCATTAAATGATAATTTTAATATCAATCAAAGGGAATTAGCTAAAAGGACCAATATGTCTCTTGGTAAAGTCAATGCTGTTTTGAAGGATTTTACTATAGATGGATTTATAGATAGAATTACTAATAATAGAGGAACTTTATATAAAGTAACTGAAAAAGGTATGAAATTTTTAGAGGAAAACATTGCATCTGCAAAAAGTACTAGATTAAAGCTTCATGAAGAAGATAAGAAAATTGTAAAACAAGCCGTAATACTTGCAGCAGGTAAAGCAGAAGAGCTTGGAAAACCTGTAGGAATGCTTGAAATTGAAGATTTTAAATTAATTGATAGAACTTTAAATATTTTAAAAGAAAATGGAATAACTAAAATTGTTATTGTAACTGGTTATGAAAGCAAATATTATGAAGACTGTTATAAAAACAATAAAAATATAATACTAGTTAAAAGTGATACATATAGATGGACAGGAACTATGCATTCATTATCTTTAGCTAAGGATCATATTGATGATGATTTTTTACTTATTGAAAATGACTTGATTTTCGAGAAAAAAGCTATTAAGGAACTAGCAGAAAGTGAAAATCGTGATTGTATACTTTTCACTAATGAAAGTGGTTCTGGAGATGAAGCTTTTGTTGAGATAAGAGATAATCATTTATTTAAGATGTCTAAGGACATTCATCAATTTAATAGAATTGATGGAGAAATGATTGGACTTACTAAGATTTCTTATAAGCTATACACAATGATGCTTGAAGAATTTAAAGGAAATGTTAATCCATATTTAAATTATGAATATGTATTATTAGATGTAGCTAGAAATTATAATATTGGATTTGTTAAGATAGATGATCTTGCATGGGGCGATGCAGATAGCAATAAAGAATATGAAAAGATTAAGAATTATCTCTATCCAACTATAAGAAGAAGAGAGCTTAGTTATGAAATAAATAATATAAAGACTATAATTCGTGATTCTTTAAAAGTAAAAGATGAAGATATTACAGAAGTTGAACCAGCTGGAGGTATGACAAATAAGAATTATAGAATATGTGTTAAAGGTAGTAGATATATTTTAAGAGTTGCAGGAACTGGTACAGAGCAAATGATTAATAGAAGTACAGAAATGTTTAATTCTGCAATTGCATCAGAAAAAGGATATAATGTAGAAGTGCCTTATTTTAACCTTGAAACTGCAGTTAAGATATCTAAGTTTATAGAAAATGCGGAAACCTTAACTCATAGAAGCATTAAGAAGGAAGAAAACTTGAAACAAGTTACTGATATTTTAAGAGATTTACATGAATCAACTGATTTTCATATGGATAATGAATTCAATGTATTTAGAGAATTAGAAAAATATGAGGATATCTTAAGAAAAGATAGAGGAGACTTTTTTGAAGATTATGAAGAAGTAAGAAAAAAAGTAATGGCTCTTGAAGAAGAATTAATAGCTTGCAATAGAGTATTTGTACCATCTCATAATGATTTAGTTTCTGAAAATTTAGTTAAGGATACAGAAGGTAGAATTTATCTAATTGATTGGGAATATAGTGGAATCAATGATGATATGTGGGATTTAGCTGCATTATCTTTAGAAAATGAATTTTCAGAAGATGACATTGAGTTAATGTTTAGATTATACTTTAAAGGAAAAGAAGCAGATGAAAATTCAAGAAGAAGATTGTTAATTCACCAAATATGCCAAGATACATTATGGGCAGTTTGGACTTTGATTAAAGAAGCAGAAGGCGATGATTTTGGAACTTATGGAATAGACAGGTATAATAGAGCTAAAGAGTATTTGAAGAAACTTTAATATAGATACAAATCATACTTAGGTACATGACTTACCGAAATTGAATACATGTTTGTTCCAGCGGACTAAGAAAATTTCGCTGGAAGCCACTAAATGGCAGGTTGCATCCATTTCTGCTTGTTCCTGAGGCAAGCTCAGGACAAGCAAAAATAGAACAACCAACCATTAAGTGGCTTCAGCAGCTTATTTTCTAATGCCGCTTTCACAAACATGTATCCAATTTCTCTGTTTGGATATGCTCTTAAGTATAGTAAATGTTGAATATAATACCAAGCATAAGTAAAACTTTAGGAGTGGGTATCTATAGATAGACACTATGGAAATCATACAAATGCGTATATCCGCCGAAACAAGGGGGCATGCATTTGTTACAATAAAATTGAAATAAGTTCTATATATGAGGAATAATTTCAATTATCTGTGAGGAGAAGATAATTATGAGAGCAATTTTAATGGCAGCAGGGATGGGGACTAGATTAAGACCATTGACTGAAAATACTCCAAAATCTTTAGTAGAAGTTAATGGAATGTCTCTGCTTGAAAGACAAATAATAAATTTAAAGGAAGTTGGTATTGATGAAATTATAGTATTAACTGGTTATTTACATGAAAAATTTGATGAGTTGGTTAAGAAATATAATTTAATCAAAGTAATTAATGATAAATATGATGTTTATAATAATATCTATACTATGTATTTAGTTAGAGAATATCTTGAAGATGCATTTGTTATAGATGCAGATAATTATATTACAAGAAACTTTCTACCAACAGTTAAGCCCAATACATCAGTATACTATTCAGCTTGTAAAGAAAACATAGTAGGCGAATGGATTTTAAAGTATGGTGATGATGGAAGAATTTTTGGGGTTGATATTGGAAAGGAAGGAGATAAACCTAACTACATAATGTCTGGAGCATCTTTCTGGAATGCGGAAGATGGTGCCTTAATATGCAAAGAGGTTCAAGAGGCTGTTGAAGTAAATAATTCTATGGACATATATTGGGACAATATTGCTGTGGACAATCTTGGGAATATGGATGTATACATTGAAAGAATTCAATCCAATGATATATTTGAGATAGACTCACTTGAAGATTTAGAATATCTCAAAAGAACGCTTAAATTAGATAAATGACTATAAGACATTTGAAGAATTATTTTCTTTCATGTGGATTAAATTTTAAAATATGAATTATAGAAATTATCAAACCAAAATAAGGGTAATCTGTTATATATAGTAACAGATTACTCTTTGTTTTTTATATATTAATGATTAAGTGTTTATTAGAAGCTAATGAACATTTTTTTTATGATAATTTGAATTCTTTTTCCCATAAGATAAGTCGATCATACTGAATTTACTATTCATAACCATAGGTTGTGTTTTAGGAGAAATTATTTTGCCTAAAATGGGGAGGATTAAAGTATTTAAGTTAATATGTAAGGCTAAAATTTTGCAGGAAAGTTTAGAAAGCTGTTTGTTTATTTGTAGTCTTCTTTTTAAATTTATGTTCTCCCAATTTACTTCATAAAGAGTATCAGTAAACCTAAATATATTTTGTACTCCTAAAGAGTACAAAAATCGTTTCAAATTTCTAGTAGTGTTAAATAACCCAGCACCAGCTGATGTTGATATAACTAGACCAATTTTATTACGCATAAAAGAATTTGATTTATGCGTAATAAACTTATAATATAAATCATCTAAAAGTACTTTCATTTCAGTGCTAATATCACAGCTATAAACGGGAGATGCAAGAATAATTAAATCAGAGTTAATTAATGACTTAAGAATACAATCAACATAATCAATATGAAGATGTCTGTATTCACCATCAATACCAGATGGGAGACATCCGTGATTAAAATAAGATAAATCATTTGATGAAAAAAAATCTGTAACTTTGATATTCATAGTAAGTCTAAGGTTATTTAATAAAAGTTGGACGCAGTTATATGTATTTCCTTTTGTCATAGTTCCATAAATAATGGTTACATTCACAAGACTCATCCTTTCATTGTATATGTATCTTTAAATTCAGATATATGTTTTTTTAAGTTTATAAGTGCCATATCATTTATAGTTTGGCATCTATAAAACATTAAAAAGACTGGAGAATAAAATTGGAGAGCTAAAGTATAAGAATCTTTTTTTATTAATATATTAGAATCAATTAGTATTTCAAATATTTTTGATTGAAAAGCCAATATATCATCAATAAATATTTTATTATACAAACTTGATAATCTTGAGTTATTAAATTGTTCAATTGTAAGTAACTTTCTAAACTTAACTATAAACTCATCTTCTAAATAAAATTTAAATATTGCTAAACTGCTATTGAAAAATTGGTCATTATATATACAGCTACTTTTATTGATTTTTATATTATCAATAAGAGTAGTTATTTTAATATGTTCAAAAAAATTAATTACATATTGTGAATATTTATTAATTATAGTATCAATAATATCTTGTTTATTTTTAAAATGATTATAAAGAGAACTCGCCTTTATTCCAACTGAATTAGCAATGTCTCTAACAGAGACTGAATCAAAGCCTCTTGTAGAAAAAAGATTTAAAGATTCATAGATAATTTTTTCTTTTGTATTCATAAAATCTCCTTATCATAATAACATTAATTTCATTCCTGAAAAATTTCATCATATCAGTTAATAATAAATTCAAACTAAGGTCTAGATTAGGCATACATGTACAATTAATGAGTATTTATAATTATACACAAATGACAAAAATAGCTTATAGAGTTTGAAGAAATACTAAATAATTTAATATAAAACTAATATTATAATTAAACTAACAATAGTTAGTTTTAATTATATCCTATAATAAGGTAAAAGTCTATTAAATTTACAGTAATTATTGAAATTGGAATGTAAATTGACAATAAATATTGTAGAATGTACAATTGAAAAAGTAAAAAGATAAGATGATATAGAATATTTAATATTCTTACTGTTTATGGAGGCTAGAAGAAATGGCTAAATCAATTTCTAAAAATGCAATTTTTAAAGCAATGCTCAATTTATTTAATATAATTTTACCTATACTCGTAATACCTTTAGTTACTAGATCTTTTGGAGATGAATTATATGGCTATATGGGATATGGAGATTCTTTAACTGCGTACTTTTTGATATTTGCAAGTTTTGGAATTTATCAATATGGTTTAAGAGAAATAAGTAAGGTTCGTGATGATAGAACTAAGCTTAGGCAGACGTTCACTAGTTTATTTGTGTTTACAGTTATTACAAATATTGTTGCATCAGCTGCGTATATGATATTTGTAGCTATTTTTTACAAAAATGAACCATATTCATACACATGTATAATTTTAGGTTTTAACATAGTTTTCAATATGTTTTATGTGGAATGGGTTAATGAAGCTATAGAAAATTATGATTTTATTGCTATTAAGACAATGATAGTTAGAATAATATATTCTGCATTAATTTTATTATTTGTTAGAGATAAAGGAGACTTTATATTTTATTTATATATAGTTGTAGGCTTTAATTTCATAAATAACATAATAAGTTTTATATATGTAAAGAAGAAATTAAATTTTGATTTTTCTAATTTACAATTTCTAAAACATATAAAACCCATGTTTTATGTGGTGATCCTTTCTAGTACGGGAGTTTTATATACTCAACTTGATAAAATCATGTTAAAGAACAGTATCGGTGGGACCACAGCTGTTGGATATTATTATATGGCTCAAAGGATTACAGGCATAATAAATACATTGCTGCTTACAATAATCCAAGTTACTATGCCAAGACTTTCTAATTACCTAGGAAATGATTCTAAAGGTCAATATTTGATATTGTTAAAAAAAGTAATAAAGATATATTTCTTATTGTTATTTCCAGCATCTATAGGGCTTTTATGTCTTTCTAAAGAAGCAATATATATATTTGGTGGAGCGGGGTTTTTAGGCGCAGTTCCGGTAATGATAGTATTTTCAATATATATGTTGAGTCTTGGAATTGAAGGTGTAATAGCTAATCAAATGATATATCTTCATGGAAAAGAAAAAGAGGATGCCATGTTAGTATTGTTTGGTGGAGTTATTAATTTAATATTTAAGATAATATTATTAATTACAGGAAATTTAAATATGGTAAGTGCTATAACAACAACTCTTATAGCGAATTCAATTATAATAGTACTAGAATATAGAATGGTCAAAAAGGTTATAAAATTAGATATACATTTATTTGCATTTGAAAATATTAAATATTTCTATTATTCATTAGTATTTATTCCAATAACATTTGGAATAAAATATTTTGTAGCTAATATAATTGTTGCTTGTGTATTGGAAGTTGTAACATGTGGTTTTGTATATTTAGGTATACTTTTAATTACTAAGGATTATGTATTTATAGAGTTGGCAGATAAAATGCTTGTAAAACTTAAGCTTAAAAAAATATAGCTTAACATCAAAGTATATATATTTCAGTTAACAGTTAACAATTTATGATGAAATCCTTCCGAGATTTCTTCGAATTTACTTATTAGCAATGTAAGATTTAAATTGCAACATATATATGAAAATAAAAAATATACCCTAAGAGGGTATATTTTTTATTATTTTTTGTCTGAACGTATTGTCTTGAACATTGAACAATGATAATATGAAGTTGTTCACAAAATGAACTTGGTAAACTTGAACAAAGTTATGTTAAATATACGTATAGTGAATATTTTTATGTACAAAATATAGATAGTTAAGATTAATGTATCAAGAATAAGAATTAAATTTAAGGGGGAATTTTTTATGGAAAATAATAATGGAAATTACAAAGTAGGTGTAATGAGCGGAATAACTTCAGCTGCTACATGGGGACTAGATACAGTATTAATGGCAATAATACTTACAATGATTGTGAATAATACATCTTTACCAGAGAGTGCAGTGCTTTTAGCACCGATTATAACAGCATTTTTTCATGATGCATTTTCAACAGTATGGACATTCATATATCTTGCATCTAAAAGACAATTAGGATCTCTATTTAAAGCAATGAAAACTAAGAGTGCTTTGTTTGTAGTTTTAGCAGCACTTATGGGTGGACCTGTTGGAATGACAGGATATTTACTTGCAGTTAATCTTATTGGACCATCTTATACTGCTATAATTTCATCATTATATCCAGCAGTTGGAGCAATTTTAGCGTATTTCATATTAAAAGAAAAGATGAACAAAAAAGCATGGATTGGATTAATATTTGCAATTATAGGTGTATGTATAATTGGATATTCAGCAGGTGATAATGGAGTTAGTGTTGTAGGATTCTTATGTGCGCTATTATGTGTATTTGGATGGGGTAGTGAATGCGTTATATGTGCATATGGAATGAAGGGTGATGAGGTATCTTCAGAATTTGCACTTCAAATAAGACAATTAACATCAGCAGTTGTTTATGGAGCTATAATAATTCCAGTAGTTGGTGGAATAGGACTTAGTTTTGAAGTTCTAAGGACAAGCGTAACTTGGTGGATTATAGCAACTGCATTAGCAGGAACAATATCATATTTATTTTATTACAAAGCGATTTATAAAATTGGAGCAACAAGAGCTATGGGATTAAATATAACTTATGTTGTTTGGTCAATTTTATTTGATATATTAATCAATGGAAATCCAATAAGTTTAAAAACAATTGTATGTAGTATTTTGGTTATAGGTGGAGTATATTTTGTTGCAAAGGCACCAGAAGTAGAACCAGAAGAAGATTCGAAGCTTATAGCAGTTGAATAATATTGAGGTAGGCTGATTTGTTATCTTTTTAATATTCATAATTATAAAAAAAGTGTTAGATAAGTTATTGAAAATAGCTTATCTAACACTTTTTTTATGTAGTGTGAAGAAATTATAGTGTTTATGTTGTAATTATCAATGCTTCAATGATAAATTATAGATAACCACAGTGGAACACATATGTATTCAATTTCGGCGGATATATGCATAACTATAATTTTCACAGTGGGTATCTATAGTTTTAGATAATTTACTGTAAATTGTAGATTTTAAAATACAAGATATATATTTTGCAATTACTTCTTTTAAATTTTTTACATATGCAAAGTTAATAGGAATTTATATATAAGTTTAGTTTAATTATAAAAACATATATAAAATGGCTTGAAATTTTGATATAATTTATATATTAATGGTTATGGGAGGGGAATAATGAATATAAGAAAAAGATTTGTAGTTTTTTCTATTATATTGGGAATAGTACCTGTAATTATTTTAACAAGTATATTTGCTCTAAATTTTAAGATGAAAAGCATTGATATGATTAAGCAAAATATAATAACTGCAGCTAGTGATCAATCAAGAAATTTAGAAACTTTTTTTGAAGAAAATATTAATGACCTTAATGTAGTTGGAAATATTCCTATTACTAAAAAATTATTGAAAGATTCTAATAATAAAATTAATTCTAACGATACAAAATACAATAGTGAGATATTAAATCAACTTTTAAGTAGTAAAAAAAACGAACAGTATTTTTTGATTGGAGAAGCACTTATTGATAGAGATGAAATTATAATTGCATCTAGTGGTAATAAAGATATAAATAAGAAAGTTTCAATATCTCAGGAAAAGCTAGAAAAGCTTACACGTGGTGAAGTTATAATAACAGATATTATAGAAAAAGAAGATTTTAATAATGGAATTAAAAGTATAGTACTCGCAAGTCCAATATTTTTTGAAAATCAATATCAAGGAGCCATGGTTAATATAATAGATATAGGTTATTTTGAAAAACTTATAAAGGATATACATTTTTTTAAAACTGGGAAAGTTGCAATAATGGATTCAGGTGGGCAGATTGTAGCTAGTAGTAGTAATGATGTAACAACTAACATTAATGAAATGAAAATTCCTAATAATCTATATGAAAAGTGGGGGAAAATAGATTTTGATAGCAATCCCAATGGAATAATAGAATATAACATTGATGGAATTGATAAAATAGGATATTATTCAAAAATTAATAATACTGGATGGATAGTATTAAGTGGTGTTGAGTGGGATGAATTTAAGAGTCCTATATATAAGAATATCATGAATATTATTATGTTTTTAATATTTATATTAATTCTTATAATAGCTTCTTATACATTTACAATTAAATATTTTTCAAAACCAATATATGATTTATTGG
>Ga0224516_1000060_pt1 | contig 27921 bp, 24 predicted proteins | sample IRFST0metaG_FD_179884 | JGI IMG/M metagenome (GOLD analysis project Ga0224516, IMG submission 179884) | Peat soil microbial communities from Stordalen Mire, Sweden - IR.F.S.T0 | ecosystem: Environmental > Terrestrial > Soil > Wetlands > Peat | place: Sweden: Norrbotten County, Stordalen Mire... | reverse complement strand
TGTTTGTTATAGATGTTGATAACTTTAAAGGGGTTAATGATAATTTAGGGCATTTAGCTGGAGACTTTGTTTTGGCAGGTATTTCTTCCATGCTTTCAAAAGTCTTTAATGAAGACGCAATTGTAGGCAGAATAGGAGGCGATGAATTTATTGTTTTTCTAAAAAATATAACGCCAGAGGAATTGCTATATAAAAAAGCTGATGAATTAGTTAAGGGCTTTAGGTCAAGTTTTGAAGGAGAAAGTCCAAGGTATAAAGTCTCTGGTAGTGTAGGAATTGCTAAATATCCAGAACATGGTGAGTCATTTAAGGAGCTTTTTATAAATGCAGATAAAGCAGTCTATTTGGCTAAAAATAAGGGGAAAGACAATTATTGTGTTTTTGAGGAGATTTAACTACAATAATAAGTTGTTTTAGGATAGAAATTTTATTTCTATTTGAAACAGCTTATTTTTTGAGGATAGATAAATTTTTCCTAATATGATAATATTCTAGTTAGAAGAAATATTTAAATATAAAATAGCTAATGAAATATTAAAATAGTATCTTTTATATAAGATGGAATATATTATTACAATAGAAAAGGTACAAGATCGGAGGAAATTAGTTGGTAAAGAGAATTGATTTGATTTTTACGAAGCTTAAAGAATCAACAGAATTTAATAAAGAAGGAATTTCAGCATCGTACATAGCAGAAGAGTTAAACATTAGTAGAGCAAATGCAAGTAATGATTTAAATAAACTAGTAGTAGATGGAAAAGCTATTAAGGTAAAAGGAAAACCAACGTTATTTATTCCCGTAGTTGAAGAAAACGTTATCTCGGATATATCAATTATAAATAAATTTTCTGATACTAACCCAAGTTTATATACTGCAGTAGAACAAGCGAAAGCAGCAATATTATATCCTCCAAATGGAATGAATATATTATTGCTTGGTGAAACTGGTGTTGGTAAATCAACATTTGCTGAAGTAATATATAAATATGCAATTGAGATGGATATAAAAGCTAAGGATAGTCCTTTTATAACATTTAATTGTGCCGATTATGCTAATAATCCTCAGCTGTTACTTGGACAATTGTTTGGTGTGAAAAAGGGAGCTTATACAGGGGCTGATTTCGATAAAGTTGGATTGCTTGAAAAGGCAAATGACGGGATTTTATTTTTAGATGAAGTTCATAGATTACCAGCAGAAGGTCAGGAAATGTTTTTTACATTTATGGATAGAGGTGTATATAGGAGGCTTGGAGAAACAGATAGTGAGAGAAGTGCAAAAGTTCTTATAATAACTGCAACAACTGAAGATCCATATACTAGTCTGCTTAAAACTTTTACAAGAAGAATTCCAATGGTAATAACTATACCGACTTTAAAAAATAGAGGAATGGAAGAAAGATTTAATCTTATAAAGCAATTTATGATTGAAGAGTCAGGTAGACTTGGTAAAAGTCTTAAGGTATCTATAAATTCAATAAAAGCGTTTTTATCATATGATTGTGAAAATAATATAGGACAATTAAAATCAGACATACAACTTGCTTGTGCTAAAGCATATGCAGATTTTTTATCTAATAGAAAAGATGAAATAAAAATAAGCAGCTTAGACTTACCTCCATATATAAGAGAAGGATTATATAAAGAAATAGAACATAGACAACTATGGAATAAGCTTATTGATATAAATAAAAGATATTGTATATTTGATAAGGATGAAGATAGAATAATATTTGAAACAAGTAAAAATGATGAAAATATTTATGAAATATTAGATATAAGAACAACTGAACTTAAGGGAAAAGGAATAAAGGGTATAAAGCTTGAAGAAGAAATAGAAAGAGATATAGAAGACTATTTTAAGAAATATATGAATAATTTTAACGATAAAATTGATATGACCAATATAAAGAATATTATAGATCAAGATGTTATGAATGTAATAGAAGAGGTTATTAATTTTTGTGAAGATGAATTAGAAATAAAATTAGATAAAAATATATATTATGGGTTAGTAGTACATATTAGTAATTCGATAGATAGAATGCGAAGAAATAAGAAGATTGTAAATCCGAAATTAAAAAGTATAAGAGAAGAATATAAAAAAGAATTTAATGTGGCATTAGATGCTATAAAGATAATAGACAGAACTATTGATATAAATATGCCAATTGATGAAGCTGGTTTTATTACTATGTTTTTAAGTTATAATTATGAAAATTTAAAGACGAAACAAAAGGATGTTAGTATAATAATAATTGCTCATGGAGTAAGCACAGCTACTTCAACGGCTGATGCAGTAAATAGTCTTCTTGGAACAAAAAATATTATTGGCATTAATGCACCTATAGAAGAAAAACCTAAAAACATATTAGAAAAGACTAAGGAATATATAAGGGAACATGAAATTAAATCAGATATATTATTTTTGGTTGATATGGGTTCGCTAACTACATTTGGGAAAGAAATAGAGAATACATTTAATATAAAAACTAGAACAATACCACTAGCAAGCACTCTTCATGCTTTAGAAGCAACAAGAAAATCTATGCTAGGATATTCTTTAGATGAAATATATAGAGAAACTCTAGAAGTTAATAACTTATATGATAATGATATTTTAGATTATGAACCGGATGAAGATGAAAAAAAATTAGCAATAATAACAGTTTGTACAACAGGTGAGGGCGGAGCTAAAGCAATTAAGGGATTATTAGAAGCGAATTTAACTTTTGATAAAAAATTAATAGAAATAGTCCCATTAAATTTCATTGGAAAAGAGAATATTTATGAAAGAATAGAAAAATTAAAAAGAAAATATATTTTAATTTGTTTTGTGGGACCTTTTCAACTAGATGTAAATTATCCACAATTTATGTTAGATGATATTGTGGAAGGAACTTGTACTAAGGATATTCAAAAGCTAATAGATTTAGAAAAAACATATTCAAAGATGGAAGAAACTTTAGATGGACAATTAAAGAATATTGATGGTAAAGCAGTAGTAAATGATATAAAGAAATTTAATAAAACTGTTGTTGAAGCATTAAGTATCAATATAACAACAAATAATCTTATTGGTGTTACATTACATATAGCTTGTATGATAGATAGAATTAAAGAAAAAGAAAGTATAGAGGAATTTCAAGGTAAAGAAGATTACATTAAGGATAACTTGGAGTTATTTAGAATAGTTAAGAGTGCATTTGCATCTCTAAATACTAAATATTGTATTATTATTTCGGATAATGAAATATGTTATTTGATGAACTTCTTTAATTGTGGAGAATCTGATATGCCTAAGGCACAATCAAATATTTAAAATAAAAATGAAACACATTAAAATGTGTTTTGAAAGATTTTTGATAAATGAAACACATTGTAGTTTATCAAAAATCTTTTTTTTATGTAGTTAAAGCGTGTAGAATAGCAGAAGTAATAAAGAAAAAATATTATTAAAAAAATTATAAAACTTGGCATGACTATTGCTTTATATATTAGCATAAGAAAGATAAAACAAAAATTATAAAACTTAAGAATAAAGCAATAATAACTGAAATGGGGGATTTAATATGGACGAATTAGAAATGGCAATTATGAATATTATAATTAACGCTGGAGATTGTAAGAATCATGCTTATATGGCTCTTAATAATGTTAATGAAGGAAAATATGAAGAAGCTGATAAAGAGCTAGAATTAGCAAATGATGCATTAGGAAAAGCTCATGAGGGGCAAACAATGTTTCTTCATAAAGAAGCAAATGGTGAAAAAATAGAAATGTCTGTTTTATTCGTACATGCACAAGACCATTTGATGACATCTATAACAGAAAAGAATTTAATTGAACAAATAATTGAACTAAGAAAAATTGTAAATACTTTAGTTAAATAAAAATTGGATATTAAAGAAATACTAGAAATAGTACTAGTAATAATATTTGAAATAACTTCAAATTAAATTAGATTAAATTAAAAATGTTAAATTAATAAAAAATTTATTATAAAAAATTAGTAGAGATTTGAGGAGGAAAAAATTATGATGAAAATTAGATTATTTTGTGCAGCAGGTATGTCAACAAGTCTTTTAGTAAACAAAATGATAGCAGCAGCTAAAGATAAAGGAATAGAAGTAGATATTGAAGCTTTTCCAGAAAGTCAAATGGATAAAAATTTAGATGGTGTAGATGTTGCATTATTAGGGCCACAAGTTGGATATACACTTGGAAAAGCAAAAAAAATGTGTGAACCAAAAGGAATTCCAGTTGATGTAATACCAATGGTTGATTATGGAATGATGAATGGGCAAAAAGTATTAGACTTTGCATTAAAATTAGCTGGAAAATAATAAATTTAAATTAATTAGTAGTTTAAATACAAAAGAGATAACAATAAAAACAAAGAAAACGTTTAATTACCAATGGTTATATTAGTTATTCAATTTCTATGTGATTTAATGATATGTTAGTTAAGTGAAATCACATAGAAATCTGTAACTTTAAAGTGATAATTATAAATCTGATATATTTATAATTATTACACTTAAATATAATAACACAACAAATTAATTTATATAAGGGGGAATTATTATGTCATCATTCGGAACTACTTTGAATGAAAAAGTAATACCAGTAATTATGAAATTCGTTGGAATGAAAGGTATTGTTGCTTTAAAAGACGGTATATTGTACACATTACCTATAATTATGGTAGGATCAGTATTCTTACTTCTTGCACAAATTCCTTATCCACCATTTAATGCGTGGGTAGCTAGTATATTAGGGCCAGGCTGGACAGATCCATTATTTGCAGCTTATGGTGCTTCGTTTCAAATAATAGGACTTATTGCGGTAATAGGTATAGCATACACTTATGCTAAAAATGAAGGTCACGAACCTTTATCTGCAGGAGCTATAGCAATTGTAGTACTTTTATTAACAATGAGTTCTTCAGTTGTAAGCCCTAAAGGAGAAGTTGTAAATGGTGTTATCAATAAGGATCTTATTGGTGGAAAAGGTATGGTTACAGCTATTATTGTAGGTCTAGTCGTAGGTGCAGTATATTCATGGTTTATGGCTAGAAAGATCACAATTAAGATGCCAGCAGGTGTACCACAAGGGGTTGCAAATTCATTTGCAGCATTAGTACCAGCAGCATTTATAATAACATGTGCAACAGTAGTTTATACTATTTTCAAATTCGGATTTAATACAACAGTTATTGATTTTATATATAAAGCAATACAAACACCATTGCAAGGAATAACAGATTCTTTAGGTGGAGTTTTGGTTATGTCTTTCTTAATACCTTTCTTATGGTGGTTTGGAGTTCATGGTTCAACAATTATAGGTGGAATTATGACAGGAATATTAACATCAAATACATTAGAAAATCAAGCTATACTTCAAAGCGGAAAAGAACTTACAGTAGCAAATGGTGGTCATATAGTAACACAACAATTCTTAGATAACTTTATTAGTATGACAGGTGCAGGTGTAACAATAGGACTAGTATTATGTATGATAATATTTGGAAAATCAGCACAAAGTAAAGAATTAGGTAAATTAGCCTCATTACCAGGATGTTTCAATATAAATGAGCCAGTTACATTTGGAACACCAATAGTAATGAATCCATTTATGGCAATACCATTTATAATTACTCCAATGATAACAAGTTTACTTACTTATGTAGCAATTGCTTCGGGAGCAGTTCCACTATTTACTGGAGTAATGGTTCCATGGACTACTCCACCAGTAATTTCAGGATTTATATTAGGTGGACCAAGAACAGCATTATTACAAATCGTAATTATGGCAATATCAATCGTTATTTACTTCCCATTCTTTAAGAAACAAGATTCAATAAATCTTAAGAATGAGCAAGCAGCTCAAAATGCTGAAAGCTAATAAATAAGTAAATAAATAAAAAGAAAGCACAAATATAAGGCTTCATATAGTATATAATTAACTAAACCCAATATTTCTAAATGCATATATGCGAAAGAAATATTGGGTTTATACATATTAAGGAAAAATGAAACCCCGAAGATTATAAAAGGAGTGGTATACATTTATGAAGAGATTTGTAAAAAGTACTTTCGGTTTTTGCCTTTCAGCAGTAGTAATAAATGGTTTCTGGAGTATTTTTACGGATAAATTTGGAGTTTTGGGCGGATGGATTTCTGCCTTTATTTTTACAGGAACCATGTGGTTTGTAAATCATTATATGGGGGTTGTAGAAAATACAGAAGAAGCAATTTTTATTGATATGGCATTGGCTGTAGGGATTTCTTCTGTATTTAGAGATACTATAGTTAATGGAAGTAGCGCATTATTCAATTCAATGCCAACATTAATTTGTATGATAATAGGAGGAATATTGGCAGGTACATTAGTAGGATTAATAAAAGGCAGAAGGTGAAAAAAATGAACTTTCAAGAAATGTTGTTAACAATAAGTGGAGGATTTATATTTGCATTGCTAGTCTTAACTGTATGGGGAAGATTAGTAAATTCAATGGGGGCTATTGGTGGATATTTAGCAGCTTTAATGATACCAGGCACTATGTGGATACTCAATCATGGAATTGAGCATCATCTTATACATCAAACGGGAAGCGTATGGATTGATATGGCCTGGGCAGTAGCAATTGGAAGTTGTGTTTCATCAAAAATACAGGGTAAAAAAATATTTAAAGCTAAAAGTATGATTATGGCAGCTGTAATAGGGGGTATAGTAGGTGGATATATTCTAATAAAAATATAGAAATTTGTTACATTATCAAAACATGAAATAGAAAAACAGCTTGTTTTAAAAAAAAACAAATACCTAAAAAGCAGAACGTGTCACTAAAACTCCAAAACCAAAGTAATTATATATTTTCTGTGATATCTTTAGGTAAAGGATTACTTAAATCAGTTAAGAGTTAACAATTAACAGTTAATGGTTGATGATGAAAAGCCTATGGCTTTTATTAAATCGTATTTCATCCTCAACGCTTAACTGATTAAATAATAAGGGAGGAAATAAGATATGAAAAAGAAAAAAATCAAAGTGGTTACTATTGGTGGAGGGTCAAGTTATACTCCTGAATTAATTGAGGGATTTATTAAGAGAAAAGATGAATTACCTATTAAAGAGTTATGGCTTGTTGATATTGAAGATGGAAAAGAAAAGCTAGAGATTGTTGGTGCTATGGCTCAAAGAATGGTAAAGGCAGCTGGGTTAGATTGGAAAGTTAATTTAACTTTAGATAGAAGAAAAGCACTTAAAGGTGCGGATTTTGTATCAACGCAATTTAGAGTAGGTCTTTTAGATGCAAGAATAAAGGATGAAAGAATTCCTTTAAGTCATGGAATAATTGGGCAAGAAACTAATGGTGCTGGTGGTATGTTTAAAGCATTTAGAACAATTCCAGTAATCTTAGACATAATAGATGATATGAGAGAATTATGCCCTGATGCATGGCTTGTTAATTTCACTAATCCATCAGGAATGGTGACTGAAGCCGCTATTAAATACGGTGGATGGGATAGAACTGTTGGGTTGTGTAATGTTCCGATTAACTGTATAGAAGAAGATGCTAAGAAATTAGGAGTACCTTCAAGTGAATTATTTTTTAAATTTGCAGGATTAAATCATTTCCATTGGCATAGAGTATGGGACAGGCAAGGAAATGAAAGAACTGCTGAAGTAATTGATAAGTTATATGATCCAGCACAAGCAGAAGAAAAGAAAGATGCTGGAGTTGCTAATATTAAGGATATTAAGTTTAATTATGAACAAATCAAAGATTTGGGTATACTTCCTTGTCCATATCACAGATATTATTATGTTACAGATGACATGTTAAAATCTGAACTTGAAGAATTTGAAAAAGGTGAAACTAGAGCAGAAGTGGTGAAGAAAACAGAAGCAGAATTATTTGAATTATATAAAGATCCAAAGCTTGATTATAAACCAGAACAATTAACTAAGAGAGGTGGAACTCACTATAGTGATGCAGCCTGTGAATTAATTGCTTCAATTTATAATGATAAGAGAACTACTATGGTAGTTAGTACGAAGAATAATGGAGCTTTAGAGGATTTACCATATGACTCTATTGTAGAAGTTTCAAGTATAATAACATCACATGGACCTGAGCCAATTAATTTTGGTAAGTTTGATTCAGCACCTAGAGGAATGGTTCAAATAATGAAGGGGATGGAAGAAATAACAATTTCAGCAGCTGTTACAGGAAATTATAATAAAGCTCTTCATGCATTTACTGTAAATCCATTGGTTCCAAGTGGCAAAATTGCAAAAGAATTATTAAATGAAATGTTAGTGGCATATAAAAAGCACTTGCCTCAATTTAAAGATATAATTGAACAATTAGAAAAATAGATAAATATATATGTTGAAAAGATTAATATATATTAAGAGTTATAATATACGCTTAATTTAATGGCGAAGTTTTAGGAGGTTGAAAGAAAATGATTAACAATAAATTCGAAGGATTCAAAAAAGATTTTTTATGGGGGGGAGCAACGGCTGCAAACCAATTTGAAGGTGGATATAGAGAAGGTGGAAAAGGTCTTAGTACTTCTGATGTTATGACAGGTGGTACTCATACAACTCCAAGAAGAATAACACCAGAACTTGAAGAAGGAACATATTATCCAAGTCATGAAGCAATAGATTTTTATCATCATTATAAGGAAGATATAAAATTATTTGGAGAAATGGGCTTCAAGACTTTTAGAATGTCTATAAACTGGAGCAGAATATTTCCAAATGGCGATGATGCCACTCCAAGCGAAGAAGGCCTAAAATTCTATGACGATGTTTTTGCAGAATTAAAAAAATATAACATTGAACCATTAGTTACAATTTCTCACTATGAAACTCCATTTGGATTAACTAAAAAGTATAATGGATGGGCTTCAAGAGAAGTTATTGATTGTTATGTTAGATATTGTGAAACTATATTTAAAAGATATAAAGATGCAGTGAAATATTGGCTTACATTTAATGAAATAAACTGTTTGACTATGCCATTTGGTGCATTTATGGGTGGTGGGATTTTATTAAATGATGGTGGCGAACTTGCATTTGATAAGGAAAGTGAAGACAGTAAACAAATAAGATTTCAAGCTCTTCATCATCAATTTATTGCAAGTGCAAAAGCTGTAAAATTAGGACATGAAATTAATAAAGATTTTAAAATAGGATGTATGATTGCATATATGACTGCATATCCTTACACATGTAATCCAGAAGATGTATTTTTAACTCAAGAAAGAGATAATTTAAATAATTTCTTATGCTCTGATGTTCAAGTAAGAGGAGCATATCCAGGTTTTGCAAAGAGATATTTTAGAGATAATAATATTGAAATCAAAATGGAAGAAAATGATGAGCAAATATTAAAAGAAGGCTGCGTAGATTACTATACATTTAGTTATTATATGTCAAACTGTGCAAGCTCAGATCCAGAATTAGAAAGAACTTCTGGAAATATACTCGGAGGAGTAAAAAATCCATATCTTAAAGCAAGTGATTGGGGCTGGCAAATTGATCCTAAGGGATTAAGATGGACCTTAAATAATATTTACAACAGATATCAAATCCCATTAATGGTTGTTGAAAATGGATTGGGCGCTGTAGATGAAGTTGAAGCAGATGGTTCAATTAACGATGATTATAGAATTGATTATTTAAGAGAACATATAAAAGAAATGAAAGAAGCTGTAGAAGATGGAGTTGATTTAATTGGATATACTCCTTGGGGATGTATCGATTTAGTAAGTGCTTCTACCGGTGAAATGAAAAAGAGATATGGTTTTATTTATGTTAATAAAGATAATGACGGCAATGGAGATTTTAGCAGATCAAGAAAGAAGAGTTTCAATTGGTATAAGAAAGTAATAGAAAGCAATGGAGAAGAAATTTAAAATAGGCACAATCAAAGCAATAAGACTGTTGAAAAATTATTTTTCAACAGTCTTATTTTTATATGAGAAAATTATAGAAGGTTTAAGGCACAATCAAAAAAAGGCAATGATCAGTTAACATATATTACTATTTATTTTCGTAGTGAGTGTTTTAAAAAAATGTTGTTAGGATTTAATCATAATATAGAATACTAAGGCACAATCAAAAAATGACAATGATCAGTTAACATATATTACTATTTATTTTCGTAGTGAGTGTTTTAAAAAAATGTTGTTAAGGTTTAATTGTAATATAGAGTAATAAGGCACATGAAAATATATAACAAGTCCAAAGTTGCTAGTATAAGTTTCGATATGTAGAAAAGTTCCATATTGTAGCATAGCTACTCTTGTTATAAGTGCATAGCTGCTCTTCTCTAAGGGGTGGATATTTTTCATTAATGATTAATAATAATAACAACATTTATTTAAAACACTGAACAGGGATTTTAAACAGTATAGATAAACACATCGGAATTTAGACTTATACTTCATACTATATTCCACATTTGGTATGCTTATACCTTGAAATTTCTTAGGTAGTATCTAGGTTTAGCACGATGAATAAGTACAACTTTGCTCATGGTTATCTATATACCCACATCGGAATTTAGATTCATACTCTACCATATGGAGATTTTGTTCTTATTATGGTATATAATAATATTATATATTTTTGACGTATTCAAAATATATATCAACGTTTGACATGTTCTGATATTTGGTGTTTTTGACAAAGTATCAGAAAAAGTGTGTGAATTTGGAGGGATTAGAGAATGATAAAACTTATTGCATCCGATATGGATGGAACATTACTTAATAGTAATCATGAAATATCAAAAGAAAATTTAGATGCTATAAAAAAGGCAGAAGAAATGGGCGTGAAATTTACAATTTCTACTGGTAGAATGTATGAAGATGTTAAACCACTAATTGATGAATGTGGTTTGAAATGTCAATGTATAGTTTTAAATGGTGGAGAGTACATAGATGAAGAAGGAATAGTACTAGAAGGTATTTATATACATAAAGAAGCAGCACGTGAAATTATTGATATGATAATAAAAGAAAATATTGTGACTGAAATTTATACTAGTGGAGGATTATATACTATTAATACTAAAGAAGAAGCTTTGGTGGAAGTTGCATATAGAATTATGGCTTTTGACCCAGAGACGAGTTTTGAAGATGCAATAAAATTTGCTGAAGTACATCCACATTTTGTGAATTTAAAATATATTACAGACACTGATGAATTTTTAAATAGTGATATTAAAATAGGAAAGTTTGTTACATTTTATAATGAAGAAGAGACTACCGTAAAAGTAAAAATAAAATTAGAAGCTATAGAGGGGATTGCAATTACGTCAACCTTCACTAAAAATATAGAGATAAATAATAAGGATGCGCAAAAGGGATTTATATTAGCTAAAGTTGCACAAAAAATGGGGATAAAAAGAGAGGAAGTTATGGTTATTGGGGATAGTTATAATGATTATACAATGTTTACAGAATTTACAGAATCATTTGCTATGGAAAACGCTATCCCAGAAATAAAAGAAGTAGCAAAATATATAACAGATACAAATGATAATGCTGGAGTTGCTAAAGCGATTTACAAGATGTTAAATATATGAAAATAGACTATTAAGTTTATGACAGCACCAAGTGCAGAAAATAGAGAAGAACTTTAGGATATAAGTATGGGAATCTAAATTAAAAAGATTAAAGAAATTCTTGGCAAAATGAAAGAAAACCCGTAGGTAACTTTATTACTTAGGGCTTTCTATTACTAATTAAATCTGAATCGACTACCGTTGTAGCTTGATAAAAACGCACGTAATTGTCATATTCGTCATATACTTTATATCCAGCACTTTTTAATAATTCAATTTCTTTTCTAAAATTTTCAATTGAAGTATCTTCTCGATATATTTCGATTGATTCCCTAATCACCATCTAAGCAACACCTTTCTATAAATATTATTCGTTATTTGTATTGAGTTGTTCTTTGTATGCAGCAACGATTATTTCATCTAGTTTTTGGCTTATTTTTAATACATCGCCATTAATTAACTCTTTATTGTTGGTTATAGATATTATTTAGAGAAAGAAAAAATTATAATATCCATATACTATCTTGTATTTACTTATTTATTTTGGATTTTTACCATGAAATCAATTATATATATACTTTTTATATTTTACAAATTTAAAAAAGTTAAGCAAACTGTCTTAAAATTTACTTAACTTTTTCCTGTTTTACATTGTGCTTTTTGTTACTTATATTGTTATTAATATGGATCTAGTGTATCTAAATGATACATATTATTTTGCTTTACACTAGGCCCTGTACTGTTTTTAGTGTTATTATTATGTGTAGTTTTAGTTGAAGCAAATGCAATATTTTCTAATAACATTGATGTTGCTATTACTGCTAGTATAATTTTTTTATAAAAAAAGTTAACTGAGTCGACAAATGTTTTATTTAACAATGTAACATAATGTTGGAATTTGCGATGAAAATTTTTTTATTTTAATCTTTTTATCTCTTTAAGTTTATCAATTAATTCATCATTGAGATAATTGCTTTTCTCTTCTTTCGATATCTATAATATAATACTTTATAAGTTCTGTGTAAATCAAATAACAATTTATATAATACTATCTGCTTATTTTAAATGCTTACTATGAAATCAATTACGTATATACTTTTTCTGTTTTTAAACTTTAAAAAAGTTAAGCAAATTGTATTAAAATTTGTTTAACTTTTTCCTGTGTTTTATATTATGTTTTTGTTAATTTTATTATTATTAATTTGCATCTTGTGTATTTAAATGATATACATTAGTTTGCGTTACACTAGACACTGTGCTGTTTTTAGTACTATTAGTATGCGTAGTTTTAGTTGAAGCAAATGCAACATTTGTTAATAACATTGATGTTGCTATTACTCCTAATATAATTTTTTTCATAAATTTACCTCCTAAAAAAGTTTAATTGAGTATATTAATCCTTCATTTAACATTATAACATAATATTGGATTTAAAATTAAAAATTGTTTGTTTTTTTTAATCTGTTTCATTTTTTCTCTTGATTTTCTGCTAAAATACTTACTTTTTTCTTCATTCCGACCTCTATAATACTCTCCAATCTCTGAATAGATTAAAGAATAATCTATATTTAATTCTTTTGCTTTATCTGCCATTAGCATTAAATTCTCTTTATCTTCTTTTTTTATATAAATTAGCGCCAATTCATAAATTACATCTTCAATTAAGCTTAAATCTTCATTATCATTCCTCTCACATATTTCCAATGCCTGTAAAAGATATGTCTCAACTTCTTCATTTACATGACTAAGAACTTTGCTTGCAAAATAAAGAGTTTCACCAATATATCGATTTCCAGGATGATTTTTCAGAGAGACTTTTATATATTCTGCGGCATCTTTATATTTTCCTTTATTGAAATATAATTCAGATAAATTTCTATAAGTTTGGGCTATAAAATCTTTATCCTCATGTTCCATAGCAATATTTAGTGTTTCCTTGTATTCTTTTTCAGCTTCATAAAACTTATGATAATCATTCAAGCAATTCGCATAGTTCATTTTTATCTTTAATAACATATTACAATCATTAATTTCAAATTGCTTTATCATTTTAAAATATTCTAAAGATGTATCATACTCACCTAGTTTTTTATATGTCGTTGCCTTATAATGAAATATCATTATTGACAGTTCATTATTATATATATCACTATTTAGTTTTTCTGCGTAATCTAATTGTTGTAATGCTTTAATATAATTCCCTGTAAATATATTAGTTCTGGATTTATATATATAAAAACTTATCTCCTCGAAACTATATTGGGAATTAATGCTTATCTTTAATCCAATATCACACATTTGATCACTTTTAGAATAACTATGTTTATAGTAGTAAAAATCAGCAGCTAATTTATATAACTCTATTTTTTTATTATCTGCAATGTTATACTTTTCGATTAGCTCTTCAGCTTCTAATAACTTTTGCTCAAATAAATCTAGTACTTTAATTTCCTTTAATTCATTCAAAATTTGATTTTTGAAAATATAATTTGATTGTTTATCCTCATTTTCCATTAATTCCCCTGGAGTAACTAATGATAGAGTTAGTCCTTTATCTTTTGCAATTCTATTTAAATTTTCAGAAATTGCATGTGCTAATTTAAAATTTAACTTTTGCTTATTGTTTTCGATTAGACTTATCATAGTTTTTGTACATACACCTTCTGAAATTGCCCCTTGAGTTACTCCAAGCATATTTATTCTGTATTTCTTTAATCTTTCTCCTTGCATCATGATTTCATTATTAAACATTGTTAGCCCCCCGTCTCTCTTTCTAAGCTGAAATATTATAAATCTAATCAACCATTGTAGAGTTTATTTCTATCATTTGAAAAATAAACGTTCTAATTCTATATTACTAAAAATTGGTTAAAAATGAAATGCACTTTCACGCTATTTTTTAGACGTTTTATGCTTTCATTTATAATAAATAGAACTGTCTTCCCAGGATAAACTAATAAAAGTTTATGCTACATTTGTTTAATATTTATTGTAATTTTGTTCCTTAATAGAGTGCTTTTTTAAAACCTTCAACATTTAATAATTTGAAAATAGAAATCGAGTGAAAGAAGGAATTATAGAGTTTCAGATAGTACTTATTGTTAAAATAGAGAGTATAGAAAGTGTTAACGTTAACAAAAAAACGTTGAAGATATTACCATAAGCAATTATAATTAGATTAGTGAAAAATATTAAAATATTTAGAGTAAATAGTTTTCTGATCTAGTGGTTTTTATTGTATCTTAGGCGTATTAAAATAAATAGCAAGTCAGTATGCTTGTATATTTTCTTTAATATACATTAAGTTAACATTAGTAATGTTGAGAGGAAGTAATTTTAAATATGGACTTTAATGAACAGAATGTTATACAACAAGTGAAAAAAATATACTACAATAATTGGATTATTCAGTTTTGGATATCATATGCAGTTATTTTAATTCTACCTATGATAATATTAAGTTGGGGATTTAAGTCTGCCTTTTATGTAATGGAACAAGATATTAATGAATCTAATATTACAATGCTTAATCATAGTAAGACTTTAATTGATATTGAACTGAAAGGTATGGAATCAAAAGTTTTACAAATTGCAAACGATTCTAAAGTATGCAATTTAGCAGAACAAAAGGTGATAGATGGTAATTTTTTTCAAGATGCTTCATTAGCGATAAATGAATACAATAATTTAATGAGATATCAAGAAGTTAATTTAGTAAATTCATCTTATGTTTATATGATGAATTCGGATTATGTCATGTATGAGAGTTCATTATATAAATTGAATAATTTTGAAAAGTATATAAGAAATGATTATAATATTTCAATAGAAGAATGGAAAAAAGTCTATTTAAAGGATGGAAATAGTGTTCCATATTATATAAATATCAATGGGCATTTACAATATGTCAAACCATTTACGACAGAGCTTGGAGGAGATGTAATAGGTGCAATAGTTCTGGATATAGATCAAGATGAATTAAAGAAAGTACTCAATATTGATGAAAAATCTAATGAACGTTCTATTTTTATTTATAATAAGGATAAAGAATTAATTTGGTCAGTAGATAATGCAACGTATCAGGATGATCTTCATGAAATTGACTGGTCACATGAAGGGCTTATTTATGATAAAGGTTTGTTTGTTATTCATTCAGATTCTGGTGTGATTGATTGGAATTTTGTGGTGGTAGTTTCTGAAAGATTGGAGATGGCCAAGCTAAACAAATTGAAGATTTCAGTAATTATATTAATAACATTGGCATTAGCACTTGGAATAGGTTTAGCTTTGTATATGTCTATTAGAAAGGGTAAACCAATTAATGAGATGTTTAAAATATATATAGAAGATAATAATATGCCTCGAAGCTTTGAAAACCTTGGAGGAATGGTATCGAAAATCGTTCATAATAATCAAGTACTTTTAGATGAAATTGAATTAGAAAAGCCAATGTTAAAGAATGCATTTCTTAATAAATTGGTAAAAGGTGATTTTGTTAATGAAAAAGAACTGAATCTTTTGGCAGAAAAAGTGGGAATAGAAATTAAATGTAATACATTTAGAGTTGTATCATTTCGTCTATTCTTAAATAATGATTTATATGATGTAGATTCACAGACTTTATCAGAGGTACAAGTGTTGTTTCATTTAATTCAAAATTATATTCTACAAAAATCAAAAGAAACTGTATGGTTTTATGAAAAAGATTATCTAACAACTTTGGCAATTTTTCATATTAGTGAAAAACCAGACAATATACAAAAACTAGTGGAAGATGTTCATGAATTGATTTTAAAGGAATATTCTGTGGATTCTACATGGGGAATCAGCTACACTTGTGATAGTATTCTGGAATTGTGGCGTGCTTGTGAGGAAGCCAAAGTGGCGAATGCTCATTGTAATAATGAGCGAATTGTTGTGTATAGTAGTGATTTGGATGAAAAAGATGGATATTACTATCCAGAGTTATTTGAAGAAAAAATTATTAAGAGTATACGTGCTACAGATATTTCTAATATAGATTCGCTTCTATCTATATTGCATACAGAGAACTTTAAAAATAGAAAGATAAGCAGAAGAATGTTGTTAAAACTTAACAACCGTATTATTTTGTCTTTTTCTTCTAATTTTACTTTATCACAAGAGACAGAAGAAGATATGATGAATTTGAATGGATTGATTAAAAAATCTGAAGACTTTGAATCAGATTATTTTGGACAATTAAAATTAATATGCCATTATTTGTGTGGAGAAATACAAAAGAAAAAAACATGTAATAGAAACAAGTTGATCCAGAATATTGTGAATTATATTAACGATCAGTATAGGGATTCTAATCTCGGGCTTTCACTTGTAGCTACAAAATTTAATATATCCGAGGGATATGTTTCAACAATATTTAAAGGAGATATGGGAGTAAATTTTACTGATTACGTAGAAAGAGTAAGAATTGATTGTGCTTGTGAACTTTTAGAAAATTCAAATGATACAATCAGTGATATTGCAGAGCAGATAGGATATAATAGTGTGCAATCTTTTAGAAGAGCTTTTAAGAAGGTAAAAGGGGTAAGTCCAAAGGAATTAAGAAATAAACAGAAAGTAATATAAGGCACATGAAAATAAACAACAAGCCCAAAGTTGCCATGGAAAATAAGCTGGCAAATTGACTTGTTATTTATTTGATTGTGCCTAATTAGGAATGAAAAAATCATCATATTAGATAGAGATATGGTGGTTTTTATTATTTCTGAAGAAATGTTCCTTATTCAATATAAGTTAAAGATATGTATCTTTCTTAGGTTTTTATTTCACATAGTGAAGTTTTAACTTAGAAGTAAAACACTACAATTACCAACTCAAAAGGAAACGTAGAACTCTTTTTCAAAAGGAAACATAATTTCGTATGTAAAGGATTGTATCTTTGCATCATTTTATTTTGATGCTAATATTAAATTGTGAAAAGCGTTTCAGTATTGAAGTTAAACCAGATATGCCTAACATAAAATATAAAAAAATTATAGTAAATGGGGGTAAAGATAATGGCTCAGATTACAAAAGAAAATATTGTATCTACAAATATAAAAAGAAATAAAGCTTCATTAAAAACAAGAATATACCAATATAGATATTTTTATCTTATGTTTCTTCCGGTATTTTTAGCATTCTTTGTATTTAACTATATTCCAATGGTTGGAATTTTAATTTCCTTCTTTGATTGGGGATTGTTTGGAATTAATGAATTTGTTGGCTTTGATAATTTCATAACATTGCTTCAAAGTACAGCATTTATAAGGGCTTTTGGAAATACCATATATATTAGTTTGCTGAACTTAGCAATAAGTATGATATGTTGTGTAGGATTAGCGCTGCTCATTGATGAAGTTAGAGGAAAGAATTTTAAGAAATTAACACAAACTGTAATTTATATTCCTCACTTTCTTTCATGGGTAGTAGTAGCATCAGTATTTTCATTAATTTTGTCACCACAAGATGGTATTGTAAATGCACTTCTTGGTTTGTTTGGTATTGATCCTATTTACTTTTTAGCAGACACTCACTGGTGGACACCAATCTTCTTATTTATAGAACGTTGGAAAGGTACTGGCTGGGGAACAATAATATTTATAGCAGCATTATCAGGCGTTGATCCTTCAATGCATGAAGCAGCTACTATTGATGGGGCCACTAGATTTCAAAGAGTATTGCATATTACTTTACCAGCAATTAGAAATACTATATTAGTAGTATTTATTTTAGAATTAGCAAAAGTACTAAATTTATTTGAATCTCCTTGGGTATTACAAAATGCAATGGTACTTGATAAAGCTGATGTAATACAAACATATGTATATCGTGTAGGTGTTGAAAATTCAGATTATGGATTATCTACAGCAGCAGGTTTATTTAAGTCTGTTATCTCAGTAATATTAGTTTTAGGTACTAATAAGTTAAGCAAGAAGATAACAGGGGAGGGAATTATATAATGGATGAAAAGTTTTCATTTAAAAAAGGTCATAGATCTAGAGCAATATTTTTGATCTTTGCATATGTATTTTTAGTATTATTTATGATTATTATGATTGTTCCAGTGTTAAAAGTATTTGTAGATTCTGTTGATCCATCTGCTGCATCTTTAATGCGTATATGGCCAAAACAATTTGATTTAAGTGCATATCAACAGATATTAAGTAGACAAGACCTTATAAAACCATTTTTTATATCAATATTTACAACTATTATAGGTACAGTAGTAGGTCTTCTGCTAACAACTTTAGCAGCATACGTTATTATTCAAAAAAATATGCCTGGAAATAGATTTTTTATAAATATGATTTTATTCACAATGTTGTTTAATGGAGGATTGATACCAACATATTTAACAGTTTCATACCTTGGTTTAATGAATAACTTTATTGCAGTAATTATACCGGTTACATTAACAGCTTATAACATTATATTGATGAAGAGCTTCTTCCAAACAATTCCTCAAGCACTTTATGAAGCAGCAGAATTAGATGGATGCACATCAATTGGGATTTTTTGGAGAATAGTACTTCCTTTATCAAAACCAGCTTTAGCATCTATTGGATTGTTTATAGCAGTTGCAATGTGGAATGATTTTATGCATTTCCAATTATACATTCAAGATCCTATAATGCAGAATTTTCAGTTGAAGGTAAGACAATTAGTTTTAATGGATCAAGCTGTAGGAACTTCATTATCTACAGTTTCAGGAGATATGCTTAAGAGTGCTGTTATCATTGTAGTAATGGCTCCATTTTTAGCAGTATATCCATTTATACAAAAGTACTTCCAAAAAGGGGTAACACTTGGAGGAGTAAAGGAATAATCTACATTTCAATTATAAATGTATGTTTAACGTAAACAATTAGTAATATAATTTTTAAAATCAGCTTATTATTTTCTAATTAATCAGAATTTAAATATTAAAATAAAAGTGATATTTGTGCATTGCACAAAAAGGAGGATATTTATGAAAAAAAGAATTGGAGTCCTTGTTGCATTAGGGTTAGCAACAATAATGACTATTACAACATTAGTTGGGTGCGGAGGAAAGAGCGTAAGTAGCTCAGCGGCATCAAGTGGCAAAGAGGTTACTAAACCAGAGAAGATTTCATTTTACTGTAATGTAGGTCTTACTAAAGAACAAGGTTCTGATACGGTTAATGAAGAATTTAAAAAGAAAACAGGGATTGAGTTGGACTATACGCCACAGAATAACAATGATTATAAACAAAATCTTGAACTTGCATTTGCAAGTAAAAAAGCACCAGATGCATTTAATTTAGCTGGAGAAGATGACTATCCACGTTATGCATCACAAGGGGCACTAGCTGATATAACTGATTTAGTAAAAGCATCAGGTATGATTACAGCTGAGAATAAGGCTTCTTGGGATAGTGTTACTATAAATGGAAAAATTTACGGTATACCATGGGAGTTAAACACAGGCACTATTAATTATGTACGTAAAGATTGGATTGATAAGCTTGGTTTAAAGGTACCAACAACTTATGATGAATATATTAATATGTTACGTAAATTTAAAACACTTCCAGAATGTAAAACGCCAATGACTGCACCAAAATTATATGAAGATGGAGCTGTTACTTATTTAAGAGAATTTTATCAAGATGCTACTCCAGAATTTACTAAAGTAGATGGCAAATGGGTAGATGGTATGCAACAAGATAATATGAAGGCTGCATTGCAAAGAATGCAAGGTGCTTACAAAGAAGGATTAATTGATCAAGAAGTTGTTACTAATACTACATCTTCATGCCGTGATAAATTTTATGCAGGAACCGTTGGTGCATTTAATTATTGGGCAGGTTCATGGAATGTTTTGCTTGAAAATAGATTAAAAGGAAATGTTAAAGATGCATCAATAGTAGCAATTCCTGCTATAAAAGAAACAAAATATAATCTTCGTGTTCCAGCAGTTACTTGTATTTCAAAAGACTGCAAAAATATTGAAGGTGTATTTAAATATTTCCTACAATATATGCATGATGGTGGAGAAGGACAAATCTTATTTGAATATGGTGCAGAAGGCGTTACTTGGAAACAAGATGGAGATCATGTAACTATGCTTCCAAGCTTAAATAAACCAACTGAAAACACTGATAAAGCACTTATTACATCATTCTATTCTTTAATGCCAATGAAGGATAGTACTAAAAATGTACAATTAGATGAAAGAATTAATACAAGTAATGCTATATTGAAAAAAGATGGTATTCAACAAGTAGCAAGACCAGTATCTAAGAAATTAGGTAAAATAAATGGGGATTTAGTAAAATTAAAAGCAAAAATAATAGCACAAGTTGTTATGGGAAATTCAAGTCCTGAGGATGGAATTAAATCGTATATAAGCGAATCTAAGAATTTAGGTCTTGATGAAGCATTGACTGAAATGAATAGTAGTAAATAATAAATAATTATTTATTATTAAATTATTTAATGGCGGCAAGTAGTAAGCTGCATAAATAAAGGGAAAGCGATAAGCATATATGTTTATCGTATTTCCCTATTCTAGTTGTTTCTTGGACGTGTAATTTAATTTCATATTCCTGAGTAATAATGAAAGTGAGAAATAAAATGAATATTATAGGAGCAATTAAATTAGAAAATATTGAAGAGTTAAAAAAGATTAATATGGAAAATCCTAATGCTATTGAGGAAAATGATGAAAATGGAGTATGGGCTCCATTTATAGCAGCACAAACTGGGAATTTTCAAATAGTAAAATATATTGTTGAATATACAAGGGCTAGCATGAATGTTGTGGATGAAGATAACAGGACAATTTTGCATTATGTTGTACGTAGTAATAATGTTGATTTAGTTCGTTATCTTGTAGAAAGGGTTGGAATGTCTATTTTTCATGGAGATAAAAATAGAATTACTCCTTATGAAGAAGCTCATTCTTATGGAGCAATGGAAGTAGAAAAATATTTTGAAAATGTTTGTAATGCAAAGTTATCAGATATGTATAAAAATCCCATAATTTCAGGAACACATCCAGATCCTTCTATTCTTAGAGTTGGTGAAGATTATTACATGGTAAATTCATCTTTTATATTCTTCCCATGCATTCCAATTTCTCATTCAAAGGATTTAGTTAATTGGCATATCGTTGGACATGCTATTGCCAAGTCAGAATATGCTCATCTTGATGAGTTAGAAGGTGGCAGAGGATATTGGGCACCAGATATTTCATATTACGATGGGAAATTTTATATTACAGCCACATATCGTCTTAATGATAATGGTACTGTGTATAGAAAACAAATGATAACATCTTCAGTGAGTCCGGAGGGACCATACTGTGAACCAATATTTTTAGATGAAGATGGAATTGATCCTTCACTTTTTACTGATGAAGATGGAAGACGTTATATGCTTTTAAATCGTGGTGCAAGAATTTTTGAACTTGATAAAGATGCTAAAAAGATAATATCAGAACCTCAGTTGTTGTGGTATGGAGATAATAAGCGTGCTCCAGAGGGATCTCATTTATTAAAAAAGGATGGATATTACTATTTATTTGTAGCAGAAGGCGGAACTGGCCTTGGACATAGAATTTCAGTGTCACGTTCTAAAAATTTAATGGGCCCTTATGAATCATGTCCATATAATCCAATTATACGCCAGTTAGATGAAAAAGCAGCGTTGCAAAGAGCAGGACATGGTAAGCCGGTGCAAACACAAAATGGAGAATGGTATATAGTTTATTTATGCGGTAGAATGATAGATGGTAAATATAGTATTCTTGGAAGAGAAACAGCTATGGATCCAATTACATGGACAGCTGATAATTGGCCAATTATAAATAACTTAAATGGGCCTAGTGTGCTTCAAAAGAAACCTAATTTACCAGAGCATATTTGGGATGAAACATTAGCTGATGATTTTAATGATCATAAGTTAAGTTTAGATTGGATGTTTCCACGTCCACCAAAAGAAAATTCATATTATATAGAAGATAGTTGTTTATATTTAAAGGGCGATGTGTTAGATATGAATGATAGTGGGTGCAGAAGCATTGCTTTACGACGTCAAAAGGATTTTTGCTTTACGGCAGAATGCAAGATTTACCTACCAAAGATGGTAGAGGGGCAAGAAGTTGGAATGACATGTTATTATGATGAAAATACGTATTTGAAGTTTGGAGTATTTGGAAGAAAGAATGATTGTACTGTAAAGATAAAAGAGTGGATTGATGATAAATATTATGAAAGAAACGAAATTTCATTACCACAGATAGAATCTATTGAATTAAAAGTAGAAACTAAATACCTTGAAAGAACTTTTTATTATAGAATAAATGATAATGAGTGGGTAATGGTAGATTATCTTCCGAATGTTTATTATCTATGTGATGAAGGGTTAAAAAAAGGAAAGAGATTTACAGGGGCTATGGTAGGATTATACGCTTATTCAGGAGAGATGCCTCAAATTTCGGGTGAATTTGAATATTTTAAAATCTATAAGAATTAGAATAAATAAATAAATAAATAAATAAATAAATAAATAAATAAATAAATAAATACAAGTATGCACTTTTATAGAGGGAGGACAAAAATGAAAAAGAAAATTTTTTGGGCTGGAGATTCTACTGTAGCGCAGAATAGAATAGGCTCATATCCACAAACTGGAATTGGGCAAGTCATGGAATTATATTTAAAGGAAGATATAAAAGTTTATAACTTTGCAAGGAATGGAAGAAGTACGAAAAGTTTTATAAATGAAGGTATTTTAGATAAGATAGAAATAGAATTACAAAAAGGTGATTTCTTATTTATTCAATTTGGGCATAATGATCAAAAAGATGATGAAGAAAGAAATACAAAACCATTTTCTACGTATCAAGAATATTTAACTAAGTATATTGAAGTAGCACAAAATTGTGGCGCTTATCCGGTGCTTATTACATCATTATACAGAAGGATATTTTCCTCAGATGGTCATATTAAGGATGATGTACATTATGATTATCCAGATGCCATGAAACAATTGGGAGAAAAACTGAATGTTCCAGTAATTGATTTGTGTCAAAAAAGTAAAGAATTATTTGAAAAAGCAGGAGATGAAGATTCAAAAAAATGGTTTATGCATCTTCAAAAGGGCGAATTTATATCTCATATAGAGGGGTTAGAGGATAATACACACCTTAGATATGAGGGCGCAGTAAAGATGGCAGGGCTTGTAGCGCAAGGAGTAACAGAACTAGGTGGCATTTATATGGAATTAATAGAAGAATAGGAGAGAGCAATGGATGTACTTAAGTGTTATGAGGAAAATCAAAAGCATGCTTTAAAGATTTTATTATCACTTTATAAAGGAACGTATGCTAAATTAATGCTTTCAGCTGTTTGTTTTGCAATTAAACATATACCAACATGGATGTTACCTATTATTACAGCTAATATTATTAATATTGCAACAAATCCAGCTGAGCATAATATTTATGAGATTTATATTAATATAGGTATTATGATTGTCCTGGTATTACAAAATATTCTCTCAAATTATTATCATACAAAATTTCATAGTTTAGCTATACGACATGTAGAGGCAGAGCTTCGAGGGGCTTTAGTGCGTAAACTTCAACAATTATCCATATTGTATCACAAGGAAATGCAATCAGGCAGGCTTCAATCAAAGATTATGAGAGATGTGGAGGCAATAGAGACATTGTCATCTCAACTGTTTGTGAGTTCTTTAAACATTGTGATAAATCTTGCGGTAGCATTAGGTGTAACCTTATATAAAAGTAAAACTGTATTTGCTTTTTTTGTAATGACGGTACCAATTGCAGCTATTACAATTGTAGTGTTTCGAGGAAAAATTAAAAAGAGAAACACTGATTTTAGATTGGAGATGGAAGAAACATCTGCAAAGGTTATGGAAATGGTAGAGATGGTTCCTGTTACAAGGGCGCATGGTCTTGAAATTGAAGAAATCAATAAGATGGATGAACAGTTGATTAAGGTGTCAAAAAAAGGCCTCCATCTTGATTTGATACAGTCCATATTTGGTTCTACAAGTTGGGCTATATTTCAAGTTTTTCAACTTATCTGTTTAGCTTTTACTGGGACGTTATCATATTATGGTAAAGTCACAGTTGGAGATGTAGTATTATATCAAAGTTACTTTACTACAGTTGTTAATCAGGTATCTTCCATTATAACTTTGATTCCAACTATAGCAAAAGGCTTGGAATCAGTAAATTCAGTAGGAGAAATTTTGCTGGCTCATGATGTAGAACATAATGAAGAGAAAAAGAAAGTAAATAATATAAAAGGTGAATTTATATTTAAAAACGTAGAGTATCAATATCCTAATACTGAGAAAAGCATCTTAAATGAATTAGATATTAATATAAAGCAAGGTGAAACCATAGCATTTGTGGGGGAATCAGGAGCAGGGAAATCTACAATTTTAAATCTAGTAATTGGATTTATTCTTCCGAAGAAAGGAAAAATATATTTAGATGGTGAAGATATAACTCAAATTGATTTAAGGTCATATCGAAAACATTTAGCTGTAGTTCCTCAAAACACGATTCTTTTTTCAGGAACAATTCGTGATAATATTACCTATGGAATTTCAGAAATATCAGAAGAAATATTGGAAAAATCGATAGAAGCTGCAAATCTTTCTGATTTGATTCAAGAACTTCCAAAGGGATTAGATACTTGGATTGGTGAAAATGGTGGGAAATTATCAGGTGGACAACGTCAAAGAATTGCTATTGCAAGGGCTATTATTAGAGATCCTAAGGTTATAGTATTAGATGAAGCAACTTCAGCATTAGATAGTGTTTCAGAAAAAAAGATACAGAACGCATTGAATAATTTAAAAAAGGGAAGAACAACATTTATTGTAGCTCACAGATTCTCTACAATTAGGGATGCAGATAGAATTGCAGTAATTAAGGAAGGAAAATGTGTTGAAATTGGTACATATGATGAACTGATGAAACAGGAAAAAGATTTTTATCAGTTGAAAAAACTACAAATGTAATAGAAAAATAGAAATAAAATAATTATGGAAAATACAGTGTATTCTACAGGAGATATTAGGCACATGAAAAGAAGTAAGGAGTCAATGACACAAAATAGACTAGCATGGGGGGACCTGTTATTTTTTAAAATGTGCCCCAATGAAGGGATAAAAAGATATGGAAGAGATGTTTCAAAATATAGAACCAGAAGAAGTAGGGATTCCATCTAAAGCAATCCTAAATTTTATAAAGCAGTTAGAAGAAAATAAAGTGAATATTCATGGTTTTATGATGTTATATGAAGATAAAATATTTGCAGAAGGATACTGGAAATCATTTAATAGGGACTCGCAACATCGGATGTATTCTGCTGGAAAAAGTTTTACTTCAATTGCAATTGGATTATTACAAAGTGAAGGAAAAATAAAAATAACTGATAATATATGTGATTATTTTTCTGATAAGCTTCCAAATGGGGGAGTTCATCCGTATATTGCTAAAACTTCGATAAAAAACATGCTTATGATGGAGACTCCTCATAAGAGTACCACTTATAAGAGATATGAGGGTGATGATTGGGTTAAATCATTTTTTGTTTTAGAACCAGCATATCCACCAGGAACTATTTTCTCTTACGATACATCATCAACCCATGTACTTTCTGCACTAGTAGAAAGAGTTAGTAATAAATCACTTATGGATTATTTAAGAGAAAAGCTATTAAATTATATAGATTTTTCTGATGAAGCAAGATTTTTAGTAGATCCTATGGGAATTTCACAAGGAGGTTCTGGACTTATATGTACTATAAGTGATTTGGCAAAAGTTGCTTATGTATGTACTAATAATGGTTTCTATAAAGGAAAACAACTTATACCATTAGATTATTTAAAGGAAGCTACAAGTAAACAAACTGACACAAGTATGCAACCTGTAATTGATGAAAGACAAGGCTATGGATATCAATTTTGGAAGTCTAGGAATAATGGATTTACAATGTATGGAATGGGGGGGCAGCTTGCAGTTTGTTTGCCACAACATAAAATTACATTTGTAACAATGGCAGATACTTTAGAAGATAAAAATGGTTTGGGATATATTTATGAAGCCTTTTGGAAAGAGATATACCCATACATTATAAAATTAGAAAATATATAGATTATATATTTATATAAAATTTAATTAGCAAAATGTATATGAGTAAACAAGAAAGAAGGAGCGATATGATAACAGTTAATAAAAATGGTAGTGGAGATTTTAAATTTATTCAGGAAGCTATAGATAGTATTCCTAGGGGGAATAAAGAGGAAGTTAAGATATTTATAAAAAATGGAATTTACAAGGAAAAGGTAAGTATAACAACTGATTTTATTACTTTAATAGGAGAGAATTCTAAGGAAACTGTTATAACTTTTGATGATTATGCAAAAAAGAAGTTTAGTAATGGAGAAATGTATAGAACTTTTAATACATATACGGTATTTATACAAAGAAATAATTTTACTGCTAGTAATTTAACCATTGAAAATTCTTCTGGATGGGGTGAAGAAATTGGTCAAGCTGTTGCATTATATGTTGAAGGTGATATGGCAAAGTTTAAGAATTGCAGATTAATTGGATGTCAAGATACCTTGTTTACAGGACCACTTCCGGAGGCACCAATTGAAGGAAGTGATTTTGGGGGACCTATGGATGGGAAGATTAGAATAGTAGGAAGACAGTATTATGAAGAATGTTATATTGAAGGTGATGTTGATTTTATTTTTGGATCAGCTATAGCTATATTTAATAAATGTGAAATATTTTCTAAGGATAGAAATCAGGAGATAAATGGATATGTGACGGCCGCATCAACACCTCAAAATAGTGAATTTGGTTATGTATTTATAGATTGTAAGCTTACAGGAAATGCTGAAAAAGAAAGTGTTTATTTAGGTAGACCATGGAGAGATTATGCCAAAACAGTGTTCATAAATTGTTGTCTTGGTTCACATATAAAGAAAGAAGGCTGGCATAATTGGAATAAAGAATTAGCTTGTAAAGAAGCCTATTACGGAGAGTACAAAAGTTATGGTCCAGGTTCATCAGATAGTACTAGAGAAAAATGGACTTATATATTAACAGAAAAAGAAGTTGAGAAATATCAAAAAATACAAAGCATATTTTAATGTGAAATATTGATTATAAGGCAAATGTAGGATTAAGAGAGGAGTAAATGAGGCTAGAGAGAAAATATTTCTAGCCTCATTTTTTAAAAACCTAATATTAAAACACCATATTTTTCTAAAGCAACTTTTCC
>Ga0224516_1000059_pt1 | contig 28248 bp, 24 predicted proteins | sample IRFST0metaG_FD_179884 | JGI IMG/M metagenome (GOLD analysis project Ga0224516, IMG submission 179884) | Peat soil microbial communities from Stordalen Mire, Sweden - IR.F.S.T0 | ecosystem: Environmental > Terrestrial > Soil > Wetlands > Peat | place: Sweden: Norrbotten County, Stordalen Mire... | reverse complement strand
CCGCAACGACGACACCAACAACAGGATGCTCCGCAACGACGACACCAACAACAGGATGCTCCGCAACGACGACACCAACAACAGGATGCTCCGCAACGACGACACCAACAACAGGATGCTCCGCAACGACGACACCAACAACAGGATGCTCCGCAACATAAAGGCGTAACTGGTTGAGCGTTCAAGATTCTTATTGAAGTCGTTGTTGGCCGCGCTAAGCGCAAAATCGAAAGCAACAGCCAGGGAATGACCTGGCTTTTTCGTTTTCTTTGTGTTGTTGTGCAGGCTCATAAATCAAAGGCAATCGAAAAAGAAAGAACGATGGAGGCTCTAGTGCTCTCCAACCTCTCTTTCTTTACACGCAGTGGCGTGCTAAAACACTTGGGAACTGCTCGGGCGCGCCTAGCTCAGATTTTTAAGCTCACGCCGCCCCAGTACTTCATATAAATGTCGTAAACTGAATCAGAAGCGGATGGCGGTAATGCCCCCATTCAATGCCCGACACGCCGTGCGTCAAGATGTAAGCTCGATTTGAAGGTTCCCATTCCAAAATGTCACCGCCGCGATCTGCTCGTGTCCGCGCCTCCGCGCCTATCAAGAAGCGTGCCCAACACCAGGCGCTTGCTTAAGAGGCTACGATACTCGCGATATCCTTCTTTTTCCTGTTTTTCTTTCTCCGCATTTCCGAAACACGAAACGAGCGCCTCTAGCGCTTGAGTGTCGTCTACTCTAGCCTCGGACTCCTCATAGATTTTTGTTTTTACTTCTGCAAGCGCACGGCTCAATAACTCCGCATCGCTACCCGTCAAGACTAGTTCTTTCTCAATCATCTGTTCTCGCCTCCCGAGAACGAGCAAATGCAAAAAAACAACAAAGGAATCCCAAACTTTAAATCGGGAGACATCCAAGGAACCTTTGTTGAGAATCTGCACGGGTCGGGGTTGTTTGCTTTGGCCGGCATGCCCCGTCTCGTTCTCTTGACACTTCCATATTTTTTACATGAACCATGCCGTAATAACTTAATCGGTTTTTTCTGAGGGCAGTGCTAGCGTCAAATTGGCCGTCATTCCAGGCGGCGAGCGTTAAACGCGCTTCAATGGATAAAAGGCCAATTGATGCTATATATCGCTGCCTCGATTACATACCCCTAAACAAGCACAACCGATCCTGACGCTTGTAGTTTTGATGGGTGTGCAGTTGAAACCTACAAATTTTTGCCGATAGCAGGTGTTAAGAGACCAATTGTCTACCACTTACACGAGCAGGTGAAAAAATGGAATACGAAAGCGAAATAGACGAGTTAAAGAAGCGCGTAGACGAGCTCGAGAAGTGCTGTGAAGAGTTCAGAGCGTGTGAGATCCCGATGGGGAAGCGCGTAGAAGCCCTTGAAAAGAAAGCGTGAAGGATTGACAGAGCGGATTGCCTAGGAAGCGATCAAAAGGTCTAACGGCGGTGTGATAGCTTAGGTGGCGTTGGTTTAGCTGCGCCCGCTTGATCCGTCAAAAGAAGGGAAGAATACTTCTTTTCTGGCGACTTGAGATGCTATTGCTGTGATTAGGTCCCAGGCGTTTTTGTCATCACAATTTCGTTTTCCGCCCAAATGAGCGCAATGGGCGGAGCAATTTTTGAACAGGTTCCGACTTTGATAAGGCAGCGTGTTTCTCCTTCGTGACTGTTTTTTCCTTGCGTATGCCTTATCCCCGTGCGCTACGTAATCTAAACGTACTATGACCGACGAAAAGAAAGAAGAGAAAAGAATCACGCCGAAGGATAACTGGAAGAGTGAGCCCTTCGCCGAGATACGCCGCGTGCTCGACACGTTCCGCCTCAACATGGAGGACAGCTTCGAGCGCCTATGGCCCTCGCATGTGCCCGCTTTGAAACAGCCACGCGTTGACGTCCTTGACCTTGGCGACGCCATCCAGGTGGTCGCAGACATGCCAGGAGTGAAAAAGGAAGATATCGAGATCAACCTTACTCCCGAACGGATCGAGATCAGCGCTGAATCGAGCACCGAAACGGAACGCAAGGATGAGGATTACACCTACCGCGAGCGCGGCTACGCATCGTACCGCCGAGCGCTCAATCTCCATGCAGACGTTCTTCAAGATAAGGCAGCGGCAACGTTCAAGAGCGGCGTGCTCGAGGTGACGATCCCGAAGAAGGAGCCCACCGAGGTTGAAAAGAAAACGCGAGTGAACGTAAAGTAGTTCGGTGTACCATGGAAGAACAACGCAAGTATGCTTTTGAAGCAATCGTTACGCCCAAGGTGCTCGACCGGGGGCGCCACTGGATCACCGTCCAGCTGAGAAACGTATCAACGGACCCCCTCGTCGACGTAAGCGCGACGCTGTATACCACTAACTCGCACGATATCGACATTCTGCCAAGCGGCTCGTTTCATTACGTGAAAGAGTTGCGCCCTCAAGATACGGAAGTGCTAAACTTTCACGTCTTTGCGAACCATGCCGGATGGGTCTATCTGCACGTCACGGCGTACCGCTACGGTGCTTTCGTGAGCTGGTACTCTCCCCATCATGAGGTTCGAATCCATGAAGATCCCGCCGAGATCCAGACCTTCTTCGTGAACCGGCCCTACTGGGCGCCTGAAGAAACCATCCAGACGGAGACGGTAGTGTACGCGCACCGCGATGTGCGGAATCTACGGCTCGAAATCGCCGCAACTCCCCCGTCGAAAGCCCACACGCTCATGGACGTGCTCGATATCGACTTCATCGCAGGAGGCGGCACGGAGCGATTCGCAAGCGAGCTCTACGCGAGTGAAGAAGGCATGTTCCACCTCACAGCGCGCCTTTTCCACGAGCAGAAGCTCATCAGCAGCAAGCGGGCATCATGCTACGTTACGCCCCTTGAGGAGTGAATCTGCGTCTCGTCGGTGGGGGCTGCAGTTTGTGTCGGGTCGCGCCCGGATGCTAGGGGGTACTAACCCCCCTTCCTTTTTTTTCGCGACTAGGCCGAAAAACCCCAGCGACACGTAATCATCCACAAATTGAGCCAGCAGAGCCAGTACGGTCAACAGGGAAATCGGCGTACCTCTTGCATCGTTGGCAGTTCATATTTTGCATTTCATGAACAATAGCGTAAAGAGGTCTATCCGTTCGGTGAGAAATTAACCGGTCGACACGCGAGTACCAAAGTCAGAATTACTCGGGAATTACGTATACAGAAATATGGAGCAATGAAAGATCCCACGCAGCACTCTCAAGAATCATCCATTTGTATTAGCGTTTGCGCGAGCATGTCACACACTTCTCCGTTTCGCCCCGATGAGGCATTCTGCCAACTTACTTCGAGGCGAGTCGGCCTGAGTACAATCTAGTATGGCCTTCTCTGGCACCAATGAGACCTTCGCGCCACGATGGATTCTTAAGGTAACTTAGATAACTATCCTTTTTTATAATTAGTCGATCCGCGGCGGCAGCCCACGCAACCTCCGATAAAACCCGTCTGCGAAGAGAAGCGCTATAAGCACGAAATCGCTAATGATTTCTCTAACGCTCATTCTATCACGCCATGAACTCTCTGCCTGCATTAGCGCTTGAACAAGCAGAAGAAGATGTCATTTAAGCTACCGAACTGATGGGGCACTCAACCTGTAAGTTCGACATCTTTCCAGTACCGCATATACACAATCATACACGTGCTCAGGCAGCCGATGCTTGTAAAATCGCCAATCAACCTCGAAAACGCCGTGTGTAAGGATGTGTGCTCGGTTTGATTGGCCCCACTGAACACGTCACCATATTGCTCGGCGAACTTCTGCAGATCGCCTGGAACAAAATGAGCCGTAATTCGTGTGGGCGGAACTTCTGTAATGCTGCTTTAATCAATCTACAAAGCGAAATTGCACGTGTGTCCTAATTTCACCGAAGGCACAGCGCTTTAAGGTGATGCACTGCAATAATTTTTAGACATTTGCTTCTGGGAGTGGAACGTAAACCCGTGCTGCCAACTCAGTATCTAACATAAATAAGGCAGCAGGATCTTGAGCTATCATTTTTAAGCGCCTAACGATAGCCGCAAAATTAGATTCTTCCTCTATCTGCTCATTTACATACCACTCAAGGAAGCCTGAAGCTGCATAGTTTTTTTCTTCTATAGCAATAGTTTTTAAGTCGTAAATTCTACCTGTGACAATTTTTTCATGGTTTAGTGCTATCTCAAAAGCATCTAAAACAGAGCTAAAATCTGCTTGTGGATCTTGGAAACCAGTAATTCTAACATTGCCCTCCATTTCAGCTACAAAATTAAAAAACTTCATCGCATGATCTACCTCTTCGCGATATTGCACTCTTAAAAAATGTGAAAAGCCTGGCAGATCAATAGCAGCACAATAAGCAGCCATTGATAAATAAATGTGGGCTGAATAAAACTCGAAAGTTGTTTGCTCGTTAATAGCTTGATTCAATTTTGTGGAAATCATTTGTCTTGCCTCATAAAATATTGTTTATGAATTAATATTACTACAAGAATGAAATATAAAAACAGTGCTATTTCAGGCAATATCTGCACATTCAACGCACAAGAAAATGGGAAGCTCTCCTTAGACCTTCCCGAGCTAATTAGCAAAGCTCAATCGACCCTCTTGAACAGCTTCCCATCAGCGCCGCTGAGATTAACCTCAGAGTGGGCAACCCCGGTGCCGCAGCGACCGAACTTAAGACTGCATTGCTGCCACATATGAGTGGCTGTTCCGCGACAGGAAAGCCGGACAGCAATGACTGGGTGCGGACGTGTGCTGCACAGGGCCAGCTCTACCCGCAGGTGCAGAATCTGATACAGGAGCTACAAGCGTTGCAGGGATCGTGAAGGGGTTTTTCGTTATCCTCTTCACTGGTTCCTTTTTTCTTCACTTCCAGCGGGTTCAAGGTGTTGAGATTAGCTCACCGGAAGTCAGTTGAACCCTGGTTCGTCAGGAAATGATGAGTTCAACGTCCTTCCAATATTGCATGTACACATCGTAGACTGGCCCAGGCCTTTGACCCTTATAAGTCGCCAACGGACTCCAGAAACGTCGTACGCTAAGGTACGCACGCGCTGTTACACGAACCTGTTACAGCAACATTTAAAGCGAATAGGCGTATATTTATCCGTTTTAATAACCGGTGGCACCATCGCGCGGCACGGACAAACAAGAGCTGGCTTATGCGTTAGGCGCGCACGTCTATATTGATACTGAGTCTTCAAATCCGGCGATGGAGCTCCAAAAACTTGGCGGTGCACGAGTTATTCTGGCTACCGCGCCCAACGGTAAAGCGATCTCGGACGTCATAAACGGGCTTGGTTTTGAGGGCGAGTTGATAGTAGTCGCCTACCCTAGCGAACCGATACAAGCCTTTGCGTGGCAGATGTTAGGCGAACGGCGTTCGATCAAGGGATGGACCGTTAGACCGGCGAAACAAGTGTCGGAAGACGTGCTGGGTTTTAGCGTTATTTCCGGGGCTTTACGATGATTGAAGTTTTTCCGTTAGAGCAAGCGGCATTGGCATACGAGAAGATGATGACCGCCAAAGTACATTTTAGGGCAGTATTAAAAGTCGGTGACTAACGGGAGGTCAACATGCAAGACATCTTAAAACTTATCCAGGAAAGGCACTCGGCAAGGGCTCCCTTCGATCCGCGACGCCCCGTAGCGACGCAGGATCTGAGGCAGATTTTGGAGGCGGCGCGGTGGTCGCCTACCGCCCACAACATGCAGAACTTTGAAATAGTCGTCGTTGATGATACGAAGCTTCTGGAAACGTTGGGGGAAATTGAATCTCATATCTCGGAGGAGTTCATTCAGGAGAACTATCAGCAGCTCTCGTTTTCGGAAGAGGAGTTACGTCAAAAAAAGGTCGGAATCCTCGGCACTATGTTTCCGCCGACATGGACGGATCCTACTAAGGTGGACGAAGCCGTTCGTGAGACTTCGTTTCTGAAGCGAACTATTAGAGGCAGTCCGGTGCTTCTGATCGTGATCTACGATCCAAAGAAAAGAGCTCCTGCTTCGGAGGGTGATGTCTTGGGTTTTATGAGCCTCGGTTGTGTTATGGAGAACATGTGGCTTATGGCGCAGTCCCTGGGGATTGGCTTCATGATAATGAGTGTCTTCAGCGCAGACTCAATAGAGGATGAGGTGAAACGAGTTCTCAATATTCCCGAAAACGTGAAGATCGCCTACGCCTGCCGCTTGGGATACCCTGTCTCTGCGCCAGCTAAATATCTAAGAGTGCGCCGTGACGTGGAGGATTTCACCCACTGTAACCGATTTGGTGACAGGGACTAGATCGCCGTGGTCCCCTCTTTTCGGCTGCTCGCTCGTCTCGCACAAAAGACATTATAGGCATTTAATAGCCAAAATAGATCAGCTCCTGTGCGTGGAAATTCACGCGTATGTGCTCACGTATCTCGTCAGCCGGGTCTTGTATCTCTTCGCTTTCAGTTCGTGAATATATATGGGTTGCACGACGCGAATTACGGCGGCTGGAAAAAGCCAAAAGGCAACGGTTAAGTCATTGCACAATTTAAAGTACACAGTTGACTGCAGTTTTGAGTGAGGCAGAATGAAATCCAAGACGAAATACGAAGAGGTGGGGAGATGAGCCCGCTTAGGACCATAGAGTTTCTATTATTGCTTTGTTTAGTGGTTGGCTTTGTGTTTCTAACCTACCTGAACGGGTTTTACTGGAGTTACTCAGCCGGTATCGTCATTCCATTAATAGTCATAGTCCTTCTACTCATTGAAGATCCAAAACAATGGCAAGGTTTGGCTCCTAGGTCGACAAAAGTTCGCCGTATCTGACCTGTGTCGCTGTAGATGATGAAACAAAAGGATTGCGCTCGCAACCCGTTCCTCGCGACGTGCAACCGATTTGTGCGCACAAGATAGGCCGTCACAGTTAGAAGCCGTCTCACGTCGACCCGATCAGGCGGCTGCCGCATGAATTCCGTCGACTGGCCGGTGCCGCTACGACGATTTTTGAGACAACTCATAACGATGGACTCGCTTCTCTCGCCGGCCCACTGTAAACATTAACAGAGCTTTTCAGAAGCTTTAAACGACGAAAGAATCGCAAAAACTACCTTGACATGGGGGCTCACCGGTTCGAATCCGGCCGAGCTCTTCCTCCTCCTCTTTGGTGCATGCACGAACCCAATTAAACGGCGGGTAAACTCCTTATCACTGGTCATCAGTCATCACAACGTACGTGAATCAAGTAGTAGGTGTAAGTAAAGCGTCGAAAAAAAGGCGCTTAGAACTTCAGTGCGGACGTTCTTAAGATCGGCTGATTTGATTTCGTTGCTCTTCGACACGGTGGCAAAACGATTTATCTCTAAATTGTTGTAGTCATCACCAAGGTTATCGGTGTGCCAATTTGCGAGGTTGGCATTGCTGAAACGCCGACAAGCGTATTTCCTGAAAGACCGTACCACAAATCAAGACTGGAATTTCCAACGGTTCCAGGGGAGTACGCGGTGTAACCTTGCGATTTGTACGCGCTTATCAATTGATTCTTGAAGGCAAGCGCGTCTGAATAAGAGTTCACAGGGTAAACTTGTGCGTTATATGTCTTTCTGTTCTCCATAAGCGTACCCACGTAGGCTTGCTTACCATTCGCCGTAACGTGCTCAAATGGTGAAACCGTGATGAGTCCGGCACCCAGACCAGCAGTATTCAATCTGCTCGCGTAATCGGGCAGGTTTGACGTCGTTGGCTGTGGTGTTGGTGATGTACTTGGCATCACCGTCGCCGCCACAGAGGCTGATGCTTGCGGTGTCGGCGTCGTCACACCGACCGACGCTTGAATAGTCGGCGAAGCTGCGGATCTGTTCGCCGTTTGTTGAGACGCAGATATCGCGCCCGCCACGGTAGATAACAATAGAAGGATTAGCACGCCGTAAAGGATATATCGCTTCTTAAACCGCCGCCGGGAGGGCCCCTCAGCTGGAGAGGGGTACGATTGTTCACCGCTCAAAGGCTCTTCCGGCGGAGGTGGGGGAGATGCACCACTCAATCCCACGTACTGGCCCCGCTCCTCATCGCGTGAAGGCTCTTCCGGCGGAGCTGCGGAAGACGTCTTGGGCGGTGACGTTGGAGGGGCAATGAACGACTCGCCGCAATCTGCGCAAAATGCGGCGTACGGTTGATTCCTGCCGCCACAGTTCTTGCAGAACTTTCCGTTATCCATACGCGCTCGCAGAGGTAAATCGGTTCACAGAATAGAGCAAGGCCAGTCTATTCTGAGTGTTCCGACAGTTGTTGGTCCACACACAGACTTAAAGATACCTATTTGTGCCGGCGTTTTGGTGTGGCTACGTGCAGATTCATAGAAACGCGTTTCCCTCGTTGAGACAGACCGCGTCAGCCGTAGCTTGAGAGCACGTTCTTCACAAGACTGTATGGGACGTCATTTTTGCTATGCAATGCCAACAGTACGATATCCCTACAAGCGAGTAGTTTCTCAAAATCCTGAGCAGACAGTACGACGCACTCATCGCCTTGACTCACCGCCAATATGTTTAACGGCTCGTACGAGTCTGCGATGAAGCGTTCTTTTCTCGTCGTGTCGCGGTTTCCCATTTCATCACCCTTTCCTGATCATCGTGCCAGATACTCACCAAGCGTTGCCCCGCTACGCGTGGCAAAGAAGGAACACTAGGTACAACACTCGCTAGTACTTCAATAATTTCGCTTAAAAAAGAGCCAGAATATGACGCCAGACAGAATAATGAACAGTGAAGCGACGTAGATCGCGGCCTGTGCGACAATTTGCGCTGCGAGCGTACTGGTGCGCGGGAGCTAGCGCAACGCTCTATCGCGCGACGATCCTTGCCAAAAGAGAGTTTGCGCCGTACGAATGGCCAGCTGGTGCCTCCCACGTCGTTAGTACGACCCCAAAGCGTCCAAGTCGTTGGTCTTATTACCTATCGTTGCTAAAGATGCTATTTGCCACAACAACCATACTTGCTGATCAACCTCCTTGGCGGGTCCGCCTCCGAAGCGCAAAAAATGGAAACGGCAATCATCCGTATATTCGAGCAGCATCTGGATTTCGTGTCAGCAGATGCTGCAATGCAGCTTGCTCAGCGATTCACGGACCAGTTCGAAAACATATACACCGGTCTAAGCCAACAGGACGTGCCCCCAGAAGAATTAAGCAAAGCGCACAGGTTCCTCTTTGAAGAGATAAAACAGTTAGTCCGACGCGATCCTCGCTTGGATCTGCGTTATCCAGATGAGGCAATAAGTAACCTCGCACTACTGCTGGTCGACGACTTGATGCGAGTCGTTGCGCCCCAGTCGAACGATGCGTTAAAACGACTCTCGCAATAGGTCTTGCCGGCACATTGCGCTGAGCACTAGGTCTAACTTAGACGCTGAGTTGTTTTGCTGCCGCGTGAGAAAATCTTCTTCTTCAGAGTTTAGCTGGCTTGCTGTAGTGTCGCGTTAAACGTTATCACGACCTCGCTAACTTGGATTATGTAACTGGCAGGAGACGTTGGCTGGTCGCCCTGCATTTTTATATACGAGCTCGTGCTGGGCAGGCTGTTTGTAACACTTAGATAGCTCTGATGCGTATTAGCGGAGCTTGCAGTTGTTAGAGCCGGGAAACCTATCAGTTCGGCAGCTGTTGTAGCGTTGTATCCTTGATTAATGGAGTTGACATAATTGCTTGCATCAGATACCGAGGCGAACTTCGTGTACTGTGCTGTATACGTGAGGCTTTCATTCGTCCCGGCTACCCTGTAGGTCACCATCGCGGTTGTCGCATTGACCCATTGGATTGATTGGTTCAACGTTCGAACCCAAGTGGCGCTGTTATATGCTTGCAGATCATCGCTGATGATGGCCTGGAGCACTGGATCGTGGGTTGTGCTGCTAGCAGATTGCGAGGTATTCTGCGTGCTGGACGTGCAGCCGGCGGCTAGAACACTTGCGATTATCGCCGCAGCAATGAGGATGGCGACTCTTGATCTCATAACAGTAAATAAGCGCAGATTCCCCAATTAATAGTTTTCTATTCGCAAAAAGCAAAGCTGCCCGCCTCTTTTTTTTAAAAAGAGCATTTTTTAGACCCTTTTTAACGTCTTTTCAGCTTGAAAGCTCTGAAATGGGGAATAAGCGGCATTAGCCGCTTTTCCGGTGCTGGTCGAGGAAACGTGCAAACAAAACGTGTCCTATGGCGTTAGACTCACTCATTCATCGTCAGTCTTTCGTTTGCTTTCCAAACAAGTTCAGGATCTCCATGGGGACGGGAAGCACGATGACGGTGTTGTTCTCCTCACCGATTCGGACCATGGTCTGAAAGAGCCGAAGCTGCAAAGCGGCAGGTGACTTCTCGATCGTCCGAGCTGCTTCTAATAGCCGATCCGCTGCCATCGCTTCACCTTCTGCAAGCGTGATGCGCGCGCGCCTGTCGCGTTCTGCTTCAGCTTGGGCGGCCATCGATCGCTTCATATCCTCGGCGAGCTCGACGTCCTTCAGCTCGACCGATAACACGTGAATGCCCCACGCCATAGTAAACTCGTCCACAAACTTCCGGATGCTTTCGCCGAGCTCGTCACGTCGAGCGAGGACCGTGTCAAGTTCAGCGGTTCCTACGACGTTCCGCAGACTCGACTGTGCGAGTTGGTTTATCGCGTACCCGTAGTTGCTTATCTCGATGACCGCCTTTTCTGCCTCAACGACTTTGTAGAAGATCACCGCGTTGATCTGGCACGAGACATTGTCTTTCGTAATGACCTCCTGCCGCGGAATGTCTAGGGTGTTCACGCGTAAGTCTACTTTCTTGAGCGATTGAAACGCTGGGAACACGTAGCGCAATCCTGGGGCGTAAACGGCTTTGAACGATCCGAATGTGAATTTCACCCCTCTTTCGTATTGGTAGATCACGCGAAGGCCAGTGAGGAGATAAATAGCGATGACCACGACGATAAAAATCGCGACGTCAACGATAGCATTTAGATCTATTTGACCAAACATGGATGACACCGTTCACCCAAATGGCGCGCGGGGTGATTAACTTTTCCAGCAAAAAAAGCTCTACTCGGCCACTTCAAAGAAGAAACTGGTACGGATCCCTATTTCGTTACTATCCGCCACCGGGGCATCGAACAAGGCCTTGATACCCTCGCTCACGTCCTGGAATCCCTCTGGCGTCAGCGGTGCATTGCTTGCACACCCTAAACTCGGCCAAGTACTTGTTCGCCGTCGCCCGGGCGTCATCGAGTTTTTTTGCACGTCGGCGGGCTTATCAGCAAAAGCGTAGCGGGCATTTTAGCGCTCGCAATCTACTCAGTAAGTCATTGCACTAACAAGATAGCGATCGCGCTACATGCCTAACCAGCCTCGTGAAACTAATAGCGGGTTTAATCCTTAGTGCCGTAAGAAAAGAAGAGCGCAGCGTTCGTGGAAGCTCACAGTACATTAAAAAACTGCATTTCGAATCTACAACTGCGAACAACCGTTCGAGAGAAGCGACTTTCTATCGCAACAAAAAAATGTCGCTGGCGCTCCGGAAATTTTTTCTTCGTCTCAAAACGGGATACTTGTGCTGTAATTTTCAAAAAAATATCACTGTATTTCGTATAGGCAGGACTGAATATCCTCTCCAAGTTTTCCGATTGCATCTGCCCGGCACCGCTGGCAATGGCGCATCTGTTTTATATATTTCGCACATTCATCCTGCATTTTACGCTTCATCTCCATTGTAGGCGGCGTAATATCGGCAAACTTGTATTGTGCAATAAGGGGGATAACGTTGAATGTATACACACCCATTTCGCCTACCTTTTTCGCAATCTCCGGAATTTGTTTGTCGTTGATGCCTGGAATATAGACCGTATTAATTTTGACGATCATGTGCCGCTTTACCGCCTCTTCGATGCCTTTTAACTGGTGGGAGAGGAGAATTTTCGCACCTTCGACCCCCGTATAGTATTTGCCCTCGTAATTCACAAACTGGTAGATCTTTGCGCCGATCTCCGGGTCAATGGCGTTAAGGGTGACGGTGATATTACCAACATCATATTTCTGGAGCAGGTCGATCTTATCTGGGAGCAACAGTCCGTTGGTACTGATGCACTTGATAACATTGGGGTACTGCTCGTTAAGGCGGCGAAGCGTTTCAAAGGTCTCTTCATTTGCGAGCGGCTCACCCGGCCCGGCGATCCCTATAACCTTAATGTACCCATATTCGTCAAGTGCTTTCTTAACCAATTCCATAGCGTCATCAGGATTGAGTACTTTTGTTGTTACGCCGGGGCGGCTCTCGTTCACACAGTCAAAGTCACGAATACAGTAGTTGCATTGGATGTTGCATTTGGGTGCTACCGGAACATGACACCGCCCGAATGAGTGACACGCTTTTTCGGAAAAGCAGGGGTGTTCCTGGATTTTGCGCATCTGTGATGGGTCCCACTGGACTTTGCGACCTGCGACATCTGCAATTCTTATTTCCTCAGACATAGTCAACACCGCTACGTGCGTTGTGAATGTATAAATAAAGTTCAATTGTGATAGCGTGAGCCACCTTCATCCTTAACCACTTAGTTTTTCCATTTATTTGAAAGGTTGCCGGTTTCATTATTGATAAAAGGGATTATCCGCACCTCTCAGGCAATTCTGTCTCCATAGAATCGACCGTGGACGAGTTCAGAATACCCTTATCGCTCTCAAGGTTCTTTTATGTGTCACGCTTTTATTACTCTCTTCGGTCATTTTATCGACCTGCTAAAATTGCAGCAAACGCTTTACACTGCTTTGTGATGGGGTCCGCGTGGTCCCGCTCGTTTGTTCAGAAACCAAAAAAAAGCGGCTGGGCGCTTCGCAGAAGCATCCCAAAAGACTTGTATATATTATTATGAAAACGTTAATATTAAAATGTTTGCTTGATGTGTCCTCATCGAACGCGCACACCAAGCATCAAGGTATTTATCTGGAAGATCGCGGCATTACCGGTTCCTATTCTCCGCCCCAATCTTCTTCAGGAAGTTCGCAGCATTTCCTGAGCGCGTCACGAGCTGTCGCGACAGCTGGCATGCCTGCCGTGACCACAAGGACCCCCAGCGTGTCGAGGACCTCTTCACGCGAAGCGCCCATGTTCATCGCGGCCCGCATCTGTGCGGTTGCACAGGCTTCACAGCCCATTGAGGAAACGACTGCGAGGGCGATTAGTCTCTTTGTTTTTGCCGAAATCGCTCCATCGCTCAGAAGCGTTTTGTCCATGTCATATATGATGTCAAACATCTTCGGATGCGACTCATAAATCAGCTTCAGAAGCGCTGGTGAGAATCCCATATCTTTCCTAAGTTCTTTAAGTTCTACATCTCCAATAGGCATGATTTAAACCTCTAAATACTCATAAATGTTATAATATAAATCAATAGTTGAATTGGTGAAAGCGAATTCATCCGGCTGCGGCAGCTCTAGACACGAAGCTGGCACTTAAATCAAGAACCGCACTGCGCGGGGTGGCCAACTGAGGTGCGTTCGGGTGGCGTAACGACGGCCATTGTTAACGAAAAATGAAAAACGCTGAGGAAGAAAAGTTTCCTGAGGGCCGCAAGAAACGCGAGCGGTTGAAGGAGCCTGAGGGCTTGCCTAAAGGTAAAGAGTGCCCTCATTATCCCTGCCATTTCAAAGGACAAGTATGCGTATTTTGTTATTGTCCGAAGTACCCGTGTGAGGATTCCCAGCTTGGTAAGTGGATAGTGAGCTCTCAAGGCGACGTTATCTGGACGTGTATCGACTGCAGACTAATCCACAAGAACAGAATAGCGGAATATCTGCGTGTCCATCCCAAAGCAACGACTGAGCAATTGCAGCGCATCGACGCCGAGTAGTCGTGTGCGCCACAGTAGCGTCTCGCAGAATCCTTTCTTGCACAGTTAGGCAGCTGAGCACCGGTAATATCCCGGTGGACGTGCGGCTTGCCATCAATTTTATATAGAACTGTACGCAATGTAATCACGTCATTTCATGATTACAGGAGGAAAAGTATGGCAGGACGAGGACAACTTGTTAGTGCCGGCGGACAGCCGATTTTGATTCTTAAAGAGGGGGCCACTCGGACGCGAGGCGAGGAAGCCCAAAGCATGAATATCGAAGCTGCGCGCGCCGTAGCAAATGCAGTACGAACGACTCTTGGCCCTAAGGGGATGGACAAAATGCTCGTCGATAGCATCGGCGATGTCGTCATCACCAATGACGGAGCAACCATCCTAAAAGAGATGGATATTGAACATCCCGCTGCAAAGATGATAGTTGAGGTCGCTAAGACCCAGGACGACGAAGTCGGCGACGGGACCACAACCGCAGTCGTGCTCGTCGGTGAACTTTTGCGAGAAGCAGAGGAGCTTTTGAGTGAAGACGTGCACCCTACGGTAATCGCTGCGGGGTTCAACTTGGCCGCGCGCAAGGCGACAGACGTACTTACTGAAATGGCTTTTGAAGGTGATGATGCGACGCTTAAAAACGTTGCGATGACGGCCATAACGGGAAAGGGCGCTGAAATGATGCTCGGCGAGATGGCTGATATCGTTGTCGAAGCGGTGCAGCTCGTCGCTGAGGACGTTGATGGAAAGAAAACCGTAGACCCCGATGACATCAGTGTAGTGCGCCGCTACGGGGCATCGGTCGATGATTCAAAACTCGTGCGCGGCCTCATCATCGACAAAGAAAAAGTGCACCCGCTTATGCCCACGACGGTGAAAGATGCTAAGATAGCCCTTCTTAATGTTGGCTTGGAAATCGAAAAGACGGAGATCGACGCGAAGATTGAGATCAACGATCCAGGACAGATGCAGTCGTTCTGGGATGAGGAAGAGCGGAGGCTTCAATCGATCGCCGACAAGGTGATTGCAAGCGGGGCAAACGTCGTTTTTTGCCAAAAAGGGATCGACGATCTCGTCCAGCATTATCTTGCGAAGGCAGGCATTTTGGCCGGACGGCGGGTCAAGAAAAGCGATATGAAACGCCTCGAAAAGGCGACTGGGGGCAAGATCACCGACACGCTGGAGGATATTGCCCAACTCGGCTATGCCGGTTTGGTCCAGGAGAGAAAAGTCGGCGATAATGAGATGATTTTTGTCGAAAACACCCAAAACCCCAAAGCGGTATCCATTTTGCTCCGCGGCAGCATCGAACACGTCGTCGATGAGATGGATAGGGCGGTAAACGACGCCCTGAAAGTCGTCTCGTTGACCCTTGAGAAGAACCAAGTACTGGCAGGCGGTGGCGCTCCTGAGATCGAACTTGCAATGACTCTGCGCGACTATGCGACGACTTTTGGCGGTCGTGAACAACTCTCCGTGCGCGCTTTTGCGAATGCGATGGAGATCATTCCAAAAACGCTTATTGAAAATGCTGGTGGAGATCCACTCGACAAGATTGTGGAGCTTCGCAGTGCTCACGAATCGGGCGATCGAAATGCTGGTATATCAGTGGACGGTGAGGTGAGGGACATGTTAGCTCTCAATGTTGTTGATCCCCTCCGCGTAAAACTAAACGCGGTGGAATCCGCGATGGAGACTGCCAACATGATTTTGAGAATTGACGATGTCATCGCTGCAAGCACAGAAACGCCGGGACCTGGCGGCGAAAGTCCAGAGATGTACTGAGAAGCGGAACGGTATTGATGACTGTGCTTGGCAGTCATCGTTCTCTCTTTTTTGAGGCCACAAATCGCGAATGTGGATCTGGCCTCCGATCTACGACGCAATGGCTGCCCGGCCGCTAACATAACTTATAAATAGACAAGAATTGCTCATTTGAGTGGTTTTCAGGCGAAGATCGGCAGGCGGAAGTTTGCACCACGACACAGTGAGTCGTGACTTATGCGGCAAAAAGGGATTCTTGCGGTTTTAATTGTTACGATAATGCTGTTTTCGTGTGGCTGTTTGGGGGGCGGCCAGAGCAATAATACTAACACGCCACCTCTCGCGAACTCCTTGCTAGTCGTTAGATCGGTTGAGGTAATGGTAGGCTACAACACGTCTCTTTCTTGCGTTTTGAACACGACGAACGGGCAGGGCCTTGATAATCAGGTTGTTTACTGGTACCTCGACGGCACGCCTCTTGGGCAAAGCTCCACTTACTTTGGATTTGCAACATACAACCTGTCTGTGAGCGAGGTCTCTGGACTTCTGCTGGGACAACACCAAATTCTTACAAAATACCCGGGGGATGCCGATTATGCGGGTTCACAAGCAGAAGGCGTGCTGCTCGTTATCGCAGCACCGACGCCAACACCAACCCCAACGCCAAGACCAACCGCAACACCAACCCTAACGCCAAGACCAACCGCAACACCAACCCCAACGCCAAGACCAACCGCAACACCAACTCCAACGCCAAGACCAATACCATCATCTTCTCCGACGCCTAGGCCTACACCGAGTCCATCATCAACACCCACAGCAAGCCCGACCGCGACTCCAAGCCCGTCGAGGCGAACGGGATCGGTTACCTAAGATTCGCGGACGTGTCGTCGCGGCGCGATCGGCGGCCGGTGTCGCCGTGCTTCTCACGCTTCTCAGGTAGGCACGAGGCGATCTACGCGAGACTTACGCGCAGACGTGTTACGATGGAGCTTGAGAAGCGTGCTGCAGACTTGAAGCGTGGCGGTGATCTTGTCACTTCCGCAGGGCATGCGATTTTAGCCAATCAGTAATCGCCGGTAATTCAAGTTCGTTCCGCGCAATAGCTCGTTTCGCGCAATAGCTAACACGAAACTCTTTATCGGTGCTTTGGGATCTATATAGTAACCATTTTGCTCTAGGAAGAGATCGCACGCTAGGAAACCGGTTCTTTTCTTGCCCTTGATCGATGGTTACGTACTGATGATACATTCGGTCAGGGAAGCAGCTTTCAAGAATATGTTGGGTAAGGCGTATGCCGATGAATTTGCGTTCGAGGGCGAACAAGGCAGCTTGAAAGTAGATTATCGGCAATGCCGGGGTGAAGACACGTGTCGCGCTCGCCGTTAATCGCCTCAATCATCTCCGTGGTCTATGCTTCGAATCTGCTGCGCGGTCACGTACACGACCATCGCTAAAACTCCTCAAGCTCTTCTAGCACACTTCGGCACCGTTCTATGGCGTCACAGAGCAACTACTCAAAGTCCTCTTCTTGTTGCAAAGTTTTGTGGGTAGTGCCTGACTCGCCTGCGTCTGCCCCTCTTTCAATCTTTGACAAACTTGTTGTATGCGCGGCTTTGAAAACCGTGGTATTTAGAGAATCCCTCTGCATCGCGCTGATCTAGCGACTTATCGTTAAATGAAACCAGTGCTTCCGAATATAACGCCTTGGGCGAACTTCGAGCGACGGCGGTTGCCGTTCCTGCATGCAGCAGCAACGTAACCGAACCGGTGACCCGTTCTTGCGTTTTGTCGATAAACGCGTCTAGTGCGGCGGTCAGCGGTTCGTCCAGTAAGCCTTGATAGATCAGCTCAGCCCACGCCGCTTCGACTTGCGCCTTGAACTTTCGTTCCAGTCGCGTCAGGACAAGTGCCTCTAACTCTTGGTGAGCCGTCAGAATAACTGTCGCTGCGGGATGCTCGTAAATCTCTCGCGCTTTAAGGCCAAGAATGCGGTCTTCGATAAGGTCGGTTCGACCGACACCGAATTTTCCCGCCACCTCGTTGAGCTTCCGGATGAGCTCAAGTCCGTTCACTTGTGCGCCATCTAATGCGACTGGGATACCTTTTTCGAAATCGAGGCTTAACAGGAGTTTGCCTCGCGTTTTCGTCGGCGCCGTTGTCCACTGATATATGTCCTCCGGGGGGATACAGGAGGGGTCTTCGAGACGTCCCCCCTCGATGGAACGGGACCAGAGGTTTTCATCTACGCTGTACGGCTTCTCAAAAGTAATCGGGACGTCAAGATTGTGTTCGAGCGCATATTCGATCTCCTCGGAACGCGTCAGATTGAGTTCACGCATTGGCGCGTGAATTTTGTATTTTGATGCTCGGAATACCGCTTCGAACCGAAGCTGGTCATTGCCCTTACCGGTGCAGCCGTGTGCGATCGCTGAGACGTGCTCTCTCTCGGCGATTTCGAGCACTTTCTTTGCGATGAGTGGTCGAGCAATAGCTTGTCCCAGGGTATATCCTTCGTAGTTGCCGTTTGCCTTGATCAGCGGAAACAAATACGTCTCCACGAACTCGTTCTTCGCATCTACCGTGTAATGCTTGTCGCTCAGCTTGCCAGCCCGCGCTTCTGCATTTCTCAGGTCGCTCTCTGGTTGGCCGACGTCAACCGTAACGGTGACAATCTCATCATACTGGTATTGCTCTCTCAAGATCGGAACGCAGACAGAAGTGTCCAGACCTCCAGAATATGAAAGCACGATTTTGCTCAACACAATCACCTTGATGAAGTGGTTTTACAGTTTTTGCTGGCGCGTCTGTTATCGGCTACCTCAAGCGCGCGCCTGAATTACGGCGGTGTTGGCGACCGTATCAGAGAACCGCTGTCGCGGGTCACCTTGAGTCGCGAAGCCAACGATCAGATCTAGTGCGAATAGGAGCGCGAAAGCTGGAAGCCAGGCTTTAGTGAAACTTCTCACAAAGGCCTTTGTATAGCTCATGCTGCCGCCTAGCGACCTCACTTTTATGTCCATAAAACGCTTGCCGATCGTCCCACCTGTCGATCCTTCTAATGCGACGTAGTAACCCCACACGATGATGAGGCCAAATATGACTGAAAATCCCGAAAATAATCCGCCAAAAGTGTTTACGTTGAATACCAGTACAGGCAAGAACAACACAATTGCCAGGACGGCGTTCAATACCACGAACACGACGAGCAGAATTAACGAGTCGATGACAAACGCTATTGCGCGTCGCGTCCATAAATTTTGGAGCGCGCTATTGGCTCGTACGACTTCAAACCTTCGCTGCATTGTGTTGCTCCACCGTTACACGCGCGAGCTTAAAAGCGTTTTTGTCGACGCTGCACCTTGTGATCTGTCTCGTTTCCAAGCACGCTTCATATTGTGGTCCTCACGCGCAAGCGCAATGTGCGAGTAAAGTTCGCCGCTTTTGCGGCTGTCGCTCTCGCGCAGTAGCGGCTAGGCATAGAACAGCACGCACGCTGCTCGAGGAACGGAGGCTTTAAACACACGCGACGCTTGGTATCCATTGAAGCGGCGCGATCGTGCGCGTAATTAGCTTTCCGGCCATAAATCCTTAATGTAACTATTTAAAGGCTTTATCGTGAGGTTCTGAGCTCGTGGCTCATCGTAATGTTCCAGCATCGTGTGGATGGCATCAGCTGAAGCTCGGGCTCCTTGGACACTTGTTATGTACGGCACATTGTAATCTACGGCTGCGCGCCGCAGCACCTCTCCATCAAGCCGGGACTGCTTCCACGTAGGGGTGTTGATTATTAGTTGTATCCCGCCGCTGCGCATCATGTCCAGCAGTTCGGGGCTGTCGGTGAGTTTGGGCACCCTTGTTACTAGCACGTCGCGCTCTCCAAGGTAGTTTGCTGTCCCGACCGTCGCTAGCAGCGTGAATCCGGCTTTCTGTAGTGATTTTGCGATGCCGCATAATTCAGGCTTATCCTCGTCTCTTACCGAGATGAACACCGTCCCCGAAAGTGGCAGTTCATTCTCGCTCGCGAGGGCTGCTTTGTAAAATGCCCTTCCGAAGTCGTAGTCTATGCCCATGACCTCTCCCGTACTTTTCATTTCGGGACCTAATATCGGATCTACCCCGGGGAGCTTGTCAAACGGGAGCACTACTTCTTTCACGGCAACGTGCCCGATCGTGGGCTCTGTCGGATAAAGGTCGCGCAACCGCTGCCCCATTATCACTTTGGCGGCGATCTTTGCCAACGGCAAGCCCGTGGCTTTTGAGACATAGGGAATCGTTCTGCTTGAGCGTGGATTTGCTTCTAGAACGTAAACCGTCCCGTCTTTTATCGCCATTTGAAGGTTGATGAGCCCAACGACGTTAAGCGCACGGGCAATCCTCTTCACGTAGTTCTTAATAATTCCCTGTGTCTCTGCGTCAATCGATTGAGCTGGGATGACCACCGCTGAGTCGCCGGAGTGAATCCCTGCCTCTTCGATATGTTCCATTATGGCGGGCACTAGGACTTCATCTCCGTCACTGACTGCGTCGACATCGATCTCGACTGCGTGCTGCAAGAACTTGTCGATCAGTACCGGATGTTGTCTGGACACCCTCACCGCTTCGTCAATATAACGGTCCAACTCGGATTCGTCGTAGACGATCTCCATGGCGCGGCCCCCGAGCACGTATGAAGGTCGTACGAGAAGCGGATAACCTATCTCTCGCGCGATTTTTGTTGCTCCCTCGCGCGAGGTCGCAGAACCGCTTTCCGGTTGCGGAATAGCGAGCTGCTCCAACAGTCTCGAAAACCGATCGCGATCTTCTGCAATGTCAATGGAGTCGGGGGATGTGCCGAGGACCCTTGTTGAAAACCCTCTTCGTTTGATCTCTCTCTCAAGAGGGATAGCGAGGTTTACGGAAGTTTGGCCCCCGAACTGAACGAGAACGCCGTAAGGTTCTTCTTTTTCAATGATATTCATCACGTCTTCTAGCGTTAGAGGTTCAAAGAAGAGCTTATCTGACGTGTCATAGTCGGTCGAAACTGTCTCGGGATTGTTGTTTATGATATGCGCTTCTATGTTTTCCTCTCGTAGCGAGAGCACCGCGTGGACCGTACAGTAATCGAATTCAATTCCTTGTCCTATTCTGATAGGGCCTGCCCCTACGATGAGCACTTTCGTTCGGTCTGTAGGAACAACCTCGTTCTGTTGTTCGTAAGTGGAGTAGTAGTATGGCGTCTGCGCTCGAAACTCGGCAGCGCACGTATCGACCATCTTGTACGTCGCCGTTACATTGTGCGTTTTGCGATGTCTGAGGTCTGTGACCTTCGTTCGTTCAAGACCGGCCAGGTCAGCAATCTGCTGGTCGGTGAATCCGAGACGCTTTGCTCGTCGCAGATCTTCAGCGCTCATCTGCTTAGTGTGCCGGTTCAGGTACTTGCCTTCGAGGTAAGCCTCAAAATCAACTATATTCTTGATTTTCCGTATGAAAAATGGATCAATGTCCGTGCGTTGTGCTATTTCCGCTACAGCGTGCCCTTTCTTGAGGGCGCTGTAGATCTGAAACAGTCGCTTGTCAGTGGGGGTTGATATCAAATCAATGGGATCTTCAGCGATGGAAACTGCGATATCCAAATCGAGCGATCGGATCGCTTTCTGGAGCGACTCCTCGAGCGTTCGACCAATGGCCATGACTTCGCCCGTGCTCTTCATAGCCGTTCCTAGGGTATTATCTGCCCTGGTGAACTTGTCAAACGGCCATCGCGGTATTTTGACGACCGTATAATCTATGGTCGGCTCAAATGAGGCTGGCGTTTCGTTGGTAACTCGGTTGGGGATCTCGCTCAGTCGCATCCCGATTGCGATCTTTGCTGAGATGCGCGCGATAGGATATCCCGTCGCTTTTGATGCAAGCGCCGATGAACGTGATACACGCGGATTTACTTCGATAACGCGGTACTCCCCGTTTTTCAGGGCGAACTGTATGTTGCAGCCGCCCTCGATCCGCAGGGCACGAATGATTCGAATCGAGGCGCTTCGTAGCATCTGGTGTTCAACATCGGAAAGGGTTTGCGACGGCGTCACGACGATCGACTCGCCCGTGTGCACGCCCATGGGGTCGACGTTTTCCATGTTGCAGATGGTGATGCAGGTATCCCCGGAATCGCGCATCACTTCGTATTCAAATTCCTTCCATCCGAGGACGCTTTCTTCTACTAAGACTTGGCCGATGCGCGATTTTTTGATCCCGTTCTCGATGATGGCCTTCAATTGCGCCTCATTTCTGGCTATGCCGCTGCCACCTCCCCCGAGGGTGTATGCGGATCGGACGATTGCAGGCAAGCCGAGTTCCGCTGCCAGCCATTGGTAGTCATTCGAGTCATAGACCGCGTGGCTTTTGGGGACTCTTTCTCCGATGCCTTCCATCGTTGTCCGGAACCGTTCCCTGTCCTCGGCCACATAAATGGTCTCGAGTGGTGTGCCTAGGGGTTTGACGTTACATTCTGCCAAGACGCCCATCTCTGCCAGTTCGGCCGTGATATTGAGGCCCGTTTGCCCTCCAAGACCCGCAATTATTCCGTCAGGTTGTTCCTTTCGAACGATTGCAGCTACAATGTCAGGCTTCAGCGGTTCAATGTATACCGCGTCCGCCATGTTCGGGTCGGTCATTATCGTTGCGGGATTTGAGTTCACCAAAGTGACCGACACCCCCTCTTCTCGCAAAGAGGTGCAGGCTTGGCTCCCGCTGAAGTCGAACTCGGCCGCTTGCCCGATCACTATTGGACCGGAGCCGATGAGTAGCACTTTTCCTATGTCTGCTCTTTTTGGCATTCTTCTTGGGCGCACACTAGGGCGTTTAGGCCGTCACATGCTGCGACCTGCGACATCGGTAATCTGGTCGAAAAACGATTTCTCAAGGTCGTGTGGACCAGGGGATGCTTCGGGGTGATATTGTACGCTCATGATATGCAGGTATTCATTTTCAATGCCTTCGACGGTGTTATCGTTGGCGTTGACCTGTGTAACGGTCATTTTATCCCTTTGGTCGTAGCGAACTGCGTAACCGTGATTTTGCGCCGTGATGTATACGCGCTGCGTGCGAAGGTCCAAAACGGGTTGGTTCGCACCTCGATGTCCAAATTTGAGTTTATACGTCTCTCCATCAAGTGCGAGGGCGATCAGCTGATGTCCAAGACATATCCCAAAGATGGGCAGTTGTCCCGCGAGCTCGCGGACCACGCGAATCCCGTTCTTGGCTTGAGCGGGATCTCCCGGGCCGTTGGAAAGCAGTATCGCGTCAGGCTCATAGTCTACTATTCTTTTTCCTGGCGTGTCTGCAGGCACGACGATGAGGTCGACGTCGCGACGTTGCAGATTCTTAATTGTGTTTTGCTTGACGCCAAAGTCCATGAGAACGAAACGCGTCCCCTTACCGGGAATGCGGTAGGCGTTTGCGCAGGTAACCTCTGATACTAGGTCGGTGGCGATGTCTGGAGCGCGGCGTGCAAGGTCAAGAGCCTTTCGAATGTCGGCGCGCGACCCTTTAGCGCTTGGCAAGAGGCTTGCCTGCATTGCACCTTCGTCGCGTATCATGATAGTGATCATCCGGGTGTCAATGTCCCATATGCCGGGAATTTCGTAAGCCTTGAGGAACGCATCGAGGGTCTGGTCGTTAGTAGGGTGTTCACACAGCTCTCTGATGACGAATGCTTCGGCTTTTATGCCTGCCGACTGGCAGTCGTCATAGTTTACGCCGTAATTTCCGACCAATGGATAGGTGAACAGCAAGATTTGGCCGTTGTACGAGGGATCGGTCAGCGCCTCTACGTAGCCCGTGTAGGGGGTGGCGAAAACAAGCTCGCCCGTCGCAGCGCGCTTAGCTCCAAACCGTTTTCCCACCACTGCAACGCCATTTTCAAACGCGAGAATCGCTTTCATGATCGTTCTACGGGAAGACGCGGGTTCTAGCTTGACGGTCGTGCATCTTTTATGCTAATCACGAGTATCTGGTAAATAAGTTATTGCGTTCAGCGCGGCACACAGGCACGACCATTGGTGGCTGTTTATCCTCAACCAACATTGGTGCGAAAGCAGCAAGCGAGGGATCGTTGAGAAGCGTTCCTGTAAGCGGCTGAAAGTCTTAAATTGCGCGATCGCCCCATGGAATTGAAGCTACCTATAGAAAAATCGAAAGTTGCCATGCGGCTTGCATATGTGGGAACTGCGTACGCAGGTTTTCAGACACAACCGGGCCGTGCAACCGTACAAGCGGCGGTTGTCGAAGCTTTGCGCCGCGCGCGACTCTTTGACGAGCCTCGTGCTGCTCATTTTACGGCCTCTGGCAGAACAGACAAAGGAGTTCACGCTCTCGATGCGGTGATAGCGTTCGAAACTGATGTTAGTGAGTTAGCCCTCCCTCGTCACATTAATACTCATCTGCCTGCAGAGATTTGGACGTGGGCGCGCGCGGATGTGCCCCTCACGTTCGATGCCCGACGGGATGCTCTCCTGCGCGAATACCAATACATTTTGTGCGATGGGCAGTTCGATGTACACGCTATGCGTGAGGCAGCGGACCTTTTATACGGCGTACACGATTTTCACAATTTCAGCCTCGAGAAACGGCGGCCGACCGTCCGGACGGTCTTTTCTTCGAGCGTGCGAGTATCGGGCAACTTTATCGTTGTGGACATCGCCGCCAATAGTTTCGTGTGGAACATGATGAGAAAACTCGTTACCGGGCTGGCTCTTGTAGGAAACGGACACCGAAGCGTTGCGTGGTTTAGGAACATGTTGGAGCGAAGTCACGTCGAAGGGATCAGGTCAGCGCCCGCTTCGGGACTCATACTCACGCGGGTCGAATATGACGGCATTGACTTCGTCGAGGATACGTACGCGAAGAAGCGTGCACAGCAGCGCATAAAAGAAGCACTTGCGCACAACGGTGTGATGATGCAAATTCTGAAGCGATTTAACGAACGAATGGCGGGGACGCTTTAAAACGCGGGCTCAGTACTCATCGAGGTATTTTTGCTCGCGATGTGAGTCCGTTTTGAGTATTTCCTCGCGATTGCCTGCACGTTGGTTACCGCCGCGCTTAACGGGCAATTCTGAAGGCGTATCACCCTGATTTTCAGATGGAGAGTGCAACGCGTCTAAACTAACCGGCATCTTGCGCTCTGAAATCGGTTGATGTACGGGCGTCTCCCCGCTGTTTAATCCTTGCGCTACTTGTAACGCGGTTTTTACCGCTGGGCTATCCTTTTTGGCATCCATTAGAAACGCAAGTTCGTCGGCAGTGAGATGCAGTGCTGCCGTTATGCCTGCTGGGTTCCTCTCTGCAAGCTCTTTGTACAGTGGAATAGTATCTTGCCGCGCTTTGGTGACTGAGATGTGGTTTGCGGTGCCGATTTTAGTTGCCACCGCGTCCCGCAAAGCGCGTTTAGACCGGGTCTGCCCGAGGCGCATCCAGTGCGTCGGTGGGGAATACTTGGCCGTGGCATAGCGTTCTCCACGGTTTTGGCGACTCACTACGTTCACTCCCGCGGTCATCAGTTCGGCGGCGTATCTCCAAAGGCCGTAGTTTTGTCTCTTTCGCGTTCTTCCGAGGTAGATATCAGCTCTACGCAGTACCTGAAATGCACGAGCGAGGCCCCCATCTTTCAAAGAACGTGGGAGGTTTTCGTCTACCCAGTGTATAAGGTCTTCAGGCGTCTGATCGACCCCGTACGAAATAGTGAGGGGCTTGATCATGTCGGTGTCGTTAAAAATGCTTCTCATTAGGTCGAATGCTGATTGGGCGCGATCGCGAGCTGCGGTTTCCACCTGAGTCCCTCCGACGTATGCTTGAAAGTCGGTTATCGCCGATCTCAGATCTCCTTTAGCGTTCTTCACGATCTTTTGAATGGAGACCATGTCGACAGCACTCAGCGACCGGCCAATGTCCGACAGTGTCTCGCGTAGCGTCTCTAGCTCGCGCACCGAATCCGTGAGAATCTCAAGATCAGCGCTGATCGCCTCCAGTGCTGCCGTATCTCGTGAAGCCCGTTCAGGCTGCTCGAGCCGGGCGATGAAGTCAGCAACGGCTTCCTGAGCGTCGCAAATCGCTGGCCTATCGAGGTCAAAGCCGAGTCGTGTGAGAATCTCAAGATCAGCGCTGATCGCCTCCAGTGCTGCCGTATCTCGTGAAGCCCGTTCAGGCTGCTCGAGCCGGGCGATGAAGTCAGCAACGGCCTCGCGGGCGTGCGAAGCTTCTCTCCTCTCGTTGTGCCAGATATCTACCAGCGCTTTTTGCGCACTTTCCTCCCTGATGGCGACAAAAGCGATGAGTTTGCATCGTCCACGTAGTGTGGATGAGACACCGTGTAGGTCGTTGGCCGTCAGAATCACAGGCTCGCGCGTTTTTTTTGCGAGCTCTGTCACTGCTTTTGCCCCGCCGCGATCAGAATTGCCGTGCAGGTTGTCAATTTCGTCAAGCAGTATTAGCTTCTGAGCATTTTGGAGTGACGCGTTTCGTGACGCTGCTCCTGCCGTCGCGTTAATAGTTCCTTGAGTACGCTTGTCACTGGCATTAAGCTCTAGCAACTGCCACCCCATGTCGTTTGCCAACGCGACTGCAGACGACGTTTTGCCGGTGCCGGGCTTGCCGTATAACAATGCTGCCGTTTTCTCTGCGGGCCAGTTCAGCGCCCATTTGCGGAGCTCTTCCACCGCTTTGTGATTGCCCCTCACTTCTGAGAGAGTCCGCGGACGGTATTTTTCAACTAGATCCATAGAATCAAGCGTAGAAATCAAGGGATAAGGGCAGTATACGGATATAAGAACCCCTTGTGCCTATTAATGTTTTGTGAACGACATGAAACTGGACGAATTGGCTCAGTCGCTTCGTGACTTTGAAGGCATCGCAAGGAAGCGCTCAATCGGTTCGCTTGTGAAGTGGTTTGACGAGGATCTCAGCACAGGAAACTTTGGGGAGGATGCTGCGGTAATCGAGCGAGGCGACGAGTCCCTGCTTATAGCCGCTGATGGCATCTGGTCAAAGCTTATGGATGCGGACCCTGAATGGGCCGGGTACTGCGCTGTTCTCGTGAATATTCACGACATTTTGGCTATGGGGGGGACCCCGCTTGCGATGGTCGACGTGTTCTCTGCCAACTCGCCCGACGTCTGCAACCGGGTTCTGGCAGGTATGAGCGAGGCGATAAAAAAATTTGGTGTGCCGGTCGTTGGTGGGCACGTCCATCCCGACACGGTTTATAATGCACTTGATGTCGCTATCATAGGCACCGCACAGACCGATTCGATCATTTATAGCTGCAAGGCGCGTGATGGGCAAGATGTTCTTGCTGCAATAGATTTGGACGGCAGGGTACACCCCTCGTGCAGTCTCTGTTGGGACACAACCACAATGAAGCACCCGGAGGTATTGCGCAAGCAGCTCGAGACGATGAAGCGCGTCGGGGAACAGCACTTGGCCGGGGCTGCGAAAGACATTAGCAATCCAGGGTTGCTCGGCACACTCGGAATGATGCTCGAAGTGTCGGAAGTTGGCGCTGTCATAGAACTGGAACAGATACCCATCCCTGAGGGCATGGATATGCACCTGTGGTTGCGCATGTATCCCGGGATGGGATTTTTGTTGACAGCCCAACCTGAGCACGTGCAAGAGGTGATACGCATCTTTGAAGAGGCCGGCATGCAAGCCGCGAAAATCGGCGAGATCACCGGAACGAAAAAGCTGGAGATCACGAACAATGCCGAAAGTGTGGTTGTATGGGATTTTGCTCGGGACACCATTATGGGTATCGGTCCCGTTACGTGCAGATAGGCCTCAGCGGTGCTAAGGCGTAAAAAAGTAAGTCGGTAATAATAGGCAAATAGGCAAAAAAAGAGGGGGGAGATAAGGCAAAAATGCCTTATCGACTCTATCTAGTAGTTGGTGTACGTTCTGGTTCTTCTGTTGGGCCCCACAAGTTCAAGTTTGACTGGCCAACGTCCGTCAATCGTGTGGGTTGCACACGAGAAGCACGGGTCATACGCACGGATGACCATTTCAAGCCGATTGAGTAATCCTTCCTGTGGTTCGCCGTCCTTTATCAGGAGTTTCGCAGCCTCGCGAACCCCTAAATCCATCGCTCCTTGGTTGTGACCGGTCGAAACGATCATGTTGGCCTTCGTTATGAAGCCCTCATCGTTTGTGGTGTACTCGTGGATGAGCGTCCCTCTCGGCGCTTCGAGAACACCAACGCCAGTCGCCGCTCGTACTTCGGGCTTTGCCCAAACGTCTGTGCTGGTTATGTCTGGATCGTTTAGGAGTTCAACAGCATGTTCGCTAGCGTACATCAGCTCAATAAGCCTTGCGTAGTGATAGAGTAACGTCTGCTGTGGCATCCTCCCAAAAGCAGCTCTGAAGTCCGTGAGCATGTCGTTGGCTAGCGGTGTTGAAATCTGGTCACACACGTTTATACGGGCCAAGGGCGCAACGCGATAGATGCCATCAGGCCAGCCCTTCTCCTTCCAATACGGGAATTTCAGGTACGACCATTCTTGGTAATTTTCCTGAATGTAGTCCGCGTACTTGGTGGGGTCAAACTCCTTAATGATAGAGCCGTCTGTATCCATCATGCGAAGCGTTCCGTCGTACATCTCGAGGTTTCCGTCCTTG
>Ga0224516_1000055_pt1 | contig 28903 bp, 25 predicted proteins | sample IRFST0metaG_FD_179884 | JGI IMG/M metagenome (GOLD analysis project Ga0224516, IMG submission 179884) | Peat soil microbial communities from Stordalen Mire, Sweden - IR.F.S.T0 | ecosystem: Environmental > Terrestrial > Soil > Wetlands > Peat | place: Sweden: Norrbotten County, Stordalen Mire... | reverse complement strand
TCTTGTTCTAATATCATATATTGCAATTACTAATCCATCTATATCATAATTTAAATCAAATCTAATATCTTTTATATATTCAATTTCTTTTTCAATCTCCTCTATAGATGTACAAATTTTAATATAATCGTCAACTGGTAAACCTTGTTCTTTTATAAAATCTATCATTTCTAAATAGGTGTCAAATTGATTGCCTTCTTTATACCCTACATCATAAAAAAATGCAGAAAGATTTCGTTTAGCAGTTTCCTTCACATTAAGGTTTCGTAATGCACCAGCTGCTCCATTTCTCAAATTCTTTAATGGCGATTGCGAAGTTTCATTATAATTCTTAAAAGCTTCTTGAGTCATAACAGCTTCTCCATGAACTTCTAAAATATCATCACTATGAATTTTAAGCGGAACTGACTTTATGGTTTTCACTTGTGCTGTTACTTCTTCGCCAATACTACCGGTTCCTCTTGTTGCCGCAAATTCAAGTATGCCTTCATTATTATATGTTAAATTAATTGTTAATCCATCAAATTTCTTTGTAAGTACATATTTCAAATAAGGTAGTTTTTCGCCTTTACTTCTCATCTCTTCAACAAACTTAACATTTCTATTATGCCAGTCACTGATTTCTTGCAAACTTTGAGCCTTATCCAAACTCCAAAGTCTTGCTTTATGAGTATACTTCTTAAACCCTGCTAAGACTACATCTCCAACCCTTAAAGTAGGTGAATAAGGAAGTACATGCTCAGTTTCTTTTTCTAATTCTTGAAGCTCATAATATTCTTTATCATAATCCTTATCACTGACTGAAGGACTATCTAAAGAATAATATTCATACGAATATCTATTTAATTTTTCTACAAGCTCTTTTATTCTTTCAATTTTATCCATAACTAGCCCTCCAAATTGCTAATAAAAAAACCATTCTACAGATTTACTTTCTTATATCATTCTGTAACTTTACTTTATATATAATTTTACAGCCTTACTTTGTTATACCATTTTAAGCTTTGCAAATGATAGCAACAATGATTTAACTCCCTGTTTGTCAAAAGCAACAGTTAATTTTTTATCACTACCAGCATCTTGAACTGCTACAATTGTTCCTATTCCAAACGTCTCATGAATAACTTTTCTACCAAGTGTTGCTTCATTATTGGTTATATATTCTGCTTTAGCTTCCTCCATTATATTTCTATCAACCGTATTCGTAACACCACCATTATCAAGAGTATATGCCCTGTTTCCAGTAACACTATTTCTTAAACTGTGTGGATTAGTATACGAGTTACTTTTCATAACTTTATCTCTACTTTTGATACTTGCCTTTTCCACTCCAACATATTCTTTAAGCTCTGGTTTTATTTCATTGATAAAATCAGATTGAGAATAAGCCACAGTTTTACCAAATACTCTTCTAACTTCAGCTGATGTCATAAATAATGTTTCTTTCGCTCTAGTTATTCCAACATAACATAATCTTCTAGACTCTTCCATCTCTGATTCTTTTTCAAACGACGCATTTCCCGGAAAAATACCATTTTCCATACCAACCATAAATACTACTGGGAATTCTAACCCTTTTGCACTATGAATTGTCATCAATACTACAGTATCATCCTCTTCTTCAATTTTATCAGTGTCTTGAACTAAAGAAACTTTTTCTAAATATGCAGACAATGATTTATCCTCATTACTATTTTCAAAATCAACTGCATCAGATACTAATTCCTTTAAATTCTCAATTCTACTTCTATCTTCAATTTCATCAGACTCTTGCAACTGTTTCATGTATCCAGTATCTTTTAATATAGATTCAATTAATACTGATATTGGCACTGTTTCACTAAGAGTCATAAAGTTTTCCATTATTTCAACAAATGGTGTTATTGTTGAAACATTTCTTGGAGTTAATGTAGAAATACTTCTAACTTCTGCTAGCGCATCCCAAACATTCAATTCAAAGTTAGTTGCAAATTCTTGAACTTTATTAACCGTTGCATCTCCAATACTTCTTTTAGGTACATTTATAATTCTTTTAATACTAATATCATCCTGTGGATTAACAAGAACTTTTAAGTATGCTAATATATCTTTTATTTCTTTTCTATCATAGAACCTTGTTCCTCCTACAATCTTATAAGGAACACCCTTTCTTCTAAAACTTTCTTCAAAAATTCTCGATTGAGCATTTGTTCTATATAAAATAGCAAAATCATTAAATTTCCTATCTTCTTTATCTTTTAAATCTAAAATTTGTTTTCCAACAAAATTTCCTTCATCACTATCAGCATAAGCCCTATATATTTTAATCTTGTTTCCAGATTCCTGTTCTGTTCTAAGCACTTTACTCTTTCTATTTGTATTATTAACTATTACAACATTAGCTGCATCTAATATGTTTCCCTTAGATCTATAATTTTGCTCTAACTTAATTACTTTAGCACCCGGATAATCTTTTTCAAAATCCAAAATGTTTCTAATATCCGCGCCCCTCCATTGGTAAATACACTGATCATCATCGCCCACAACGCATATGTTCTTATATTTAGCTGCCAATAATTTTACCAATTCATATTGAGCACCATTAGTATCTTGATATTCATCAACCATAATATATTTAAACTTATTTTGATAAAATTCTAGTACTTCTGGATTGCTCTTAAAAAGTTCAACTGCTTTACAAATTAAATCATCAAAATCTAATGCGTTATTTTCTTTTAATCTTTTTTGATACATTTCATAAACATCTGCAATTTTCTTTTCTCTAAAGTTGGATTCATTTTCTAGCATATAGCTTCTAGGCCCTTGCATTTTATCTTTCGCCTTACCTATTTTACCCATTATTTCCTGTTCTGTTATATCTTTATCATTAATACTAAGAATACGCATGCATTCCTTCACTAATGTCTTTTGATCTGAACTATCATATATAGTAAAACTGCTTTTATAACCTAGTTTATCTATTTCTCTTCTTAAAATCCTAACACAAATTGAATGGAAAGTGGATATCCACATATTATCAGCTCTTTCACCAATAAGTTTTTTGACTCTATCCTTCATTTCCTTAGCTGCCTTATTTGTAAAAGTAATTGCTAAAATACTATAAGATGCAATTCCTAGATCATCAATCATATGAGCCATTCTATGCGTCAAAACTCTTGTCTTACCTGAACCTGCTCCAGCTAAAATAAGAACCTGCCCATCAATTGTAATTGCCCCTTCATATTGCTCTTTATTAAGTAATGTTTTTAAATCCATTTACTTATTCCTCCTTTCCTAACCTTTAAATATTATACCATATGTACTAATATTTAAATCACTAACCTATATAAAATTTATATTATTACTATAATATGCGAAAAACTGAATTAAAAAAATCATATTTTTATAAAAATGATTTTTTTAATTCAGTTTGTATAGATTTTATGATATTCTTAACTATTAACATATTTATTAATTAACGTTTACTTTGATATCGTATTCATCGTTCAAGTAAACATTTTCATTTATACAATAAAAAAACGCAACCCTTGGGGCCAGGTTGCGCTTTAGCAATAAGCAATAAGCAATAAATAAAAAGGGGGCTATATATTCCTTTTATTTATCCTTGCATGATTATTATAGGGTATTATTATTAATAATGCAAGTGATTTAATAAAAAATATGAATATTTTTCGAATAAATGAATGATTTTATTGCAAAATAATTTAACATTCGTTAATAACTCCTTAAAAGGCTTAATTCTTCATCTGTTAATTCTCTATATTCGCCTTCTTCTAAATCTGGATCTAATAAAAGCCCCCCAAATTCTTCTCTTTTTAGATAAATAACACTTTTCCCGACAGCTTCAAACATTCTTTTTACTTGATGAAATTTCCCTTCTTGTATTGTAAGTCTAATTTCTGATTCTTCATCATTACTAGATACTATTTCAAGTTCTGCTTCCAAGCATTTATATCCATCATCTAATGTAATTCCATTTTTGAACGCTACTATGTCCTTTTCATCAACTTTCTTATCAATCTTTGCATAATAAACTTTATCAACATGCCATTTAGGCGCTATTAATCTATGATTAAGCTCGCCATCATTAGTTAATAGTAATAGCCCAACGGTATCTTTATCTAGCCTTCCAACTGGAAATGGTTCAAAATTTTGATGATCTAATTCTAATAAATCAATTACAGTTTCATCTCGATTATCACGAGTTGCTGAAACAACACCATCCGGTTTATTCATCATCAAATATATATACTCACGATATGATATTTGCTCTCCATTAATTTTTATAATTGATTTTTCAGGGTCAACAATCATTCCATTATCTTTAACTATAACCCCATCAACCTCTATAAGCCCCTTCTTAGCAAAATTTTTAACATCTTTTCTGCTTCCATATCCTAAATTAGAAATTATTTTATCCAATCTTTCCAAGGTATTCACTCCATTCTTTAGTTCTTTAGTTAGCCACTTCAATTTTTCCATCTTTAATAAGGCCTATAAAAAAAAATAACAATTCAGTATACTAGGTATTTTGCCTTGTTATTTTATTTCATATGCCTTATTCTATCATATTGTTGCATTTCTTAACACGTTGATAAAGAAAAACAATTTTTTTCTTTATCATTATCTTCAACTACAAATTCACTTTTATATAGATACCCAAAGCATTCTACACTCCATTTTTATAATATCCTATTACTTTAGGAACATAATTTTGAGTTTCATTTGGCATTTTATATAAATCAGTTGCTGACGAAACCCCTCTTTTTTGCATTGTGCCTGGACCTCCATTATAAGCCATAAGTGCTAGTTCAGTATTTCCACCATATTGGTTTAAATATTCTTTAAACATTTTAGTTCCACCATTAATATTTTGGTCTACATCATATTCATCAGTAATACCTACATGTGCAAAATTTTGTGGCATAATTTGCATCAGTCCTGCTGCTCCTGAACTAGATGTTGAATTAGCATTAAAATCAGATTCTTGTTTAATTATAGCTAAAATCAAATTAGAATCCACTCCATAATTTTTAGATGCAGTATTCACTGCATTAAGTATCTTCTGCATATCAGCATCACTTCTATTAGCTAATATAGATCCAGATCCATAACTTTTCCCAAAATCCACATATTTATTATTTAAAATCATAGGTATATCTTGCAACTTTTGTCCAGTTGCGTATTGCTGCACTGCTTTAGCAACATTGCCTGCATTTGCATTGTTTTCAATACTTTCATTTTTGGTCTTAGTAGTAGCTTCATTATTCGCTTTTTTTACCTCTTCACCTGTAGCTGCTACAGTATTATTCGCTTTCTTTGACGAATCCATTAAATTTTGCATCATCGTTTGGAATGCCAAGTTTGTTTCATTACTAGTATTGCTTTCTTCACTAGAATCATTTGTCACTTGACCATTCGCCAATAAATTCATTGCTAGTAGTTGTTCATTTGAAACTTGATTTACACTATCTATTGCCATATTTAAACCCTTTCCTCCTTAATTTATCTTTAAGCTATTTTTTACGCAATTTATCTTACAGTTATTTTCGAACTATTTCCTCAAACCTTTAGGCATATGAAAATAAATAACGAGTCTAAAGTTGCCATGAATATTTTTCATCAGGCAAGGAGACAAATTACCCTCATAGCGGGCCTATTAAGGCAATTTGCCGACGTAAGCAGTGAACCCAAATCTATGATTTGGTGTAAATCGCTTACTCAGTGAGCGTAGCGAATCGAGCTTCATTTATCATGGAAAATATACTGGCAAATGGACTTGTTATTTTTTTGATTGTGCCTTAACATCAAATACTATTTGATCATAATCCTCATAGTTAACTTTTTTATAATAACTTTTTGCTAATGCTAAAATTTTATATTTTCCCGTAGTAAATGGTATAAAGCTATAGTGATGTTTTTTACTATATTCTTGCACCTTTTTCCATTCATTATTCTCCATTAAATAAAATTCATAACAAACATCTTTTCCGCCCCTACTTATAGCTTCAAAGGTAAACTCTTCATTTACACAACCTTCTAATTTATTTGTTATTATTTTAGTTTCTATTACGGGAGGTGCTTCATATACATGCAAACTTATCTGCTTCTTCGAGTCATATTCACTCATGCATTTCATATTTTTAGCATAAACCTCTATTGTATATTTGCCTGCAATTTTAGGAATAAATCTTAATTTTTTGTTTTTTGAAAATTCTGTTTGTTCTACAGAATGTCCATTAATTTTAGTTTCATACTTAACTAAAACACTTTGTGTATTTTGAATAATACATTCAAATTCAATAGTATCACTAATTAAATAAGTTTCTTTATATGGCACTATTATATAATCTATCTCTCCTGGTATATATTCCATAGCTTTTAGGTATACAAAAGCATGAGTATCGTAATTCTTATTAGAATACTTGTCTTTAAGCATTATTTCCACTTCATATTCACCAACTTGCATAGGAATAAAATTAATCCAATTAGCCTTATTATATTCTATACCATCTAATTTCCTATTATCTTTTCTAATCGTAAACGCATATTGAAGCCGTGTTCCACCTTCTGAATTAACCATTATGTTAACAGGCTCTCCAGTAATGATTTTCTTTTCCTTATCAACTATAATATCTAAAATTTTAACTGGTTTAGTTCCTTTTTTTTCAATGGTAAATGCAATCTTTTTAGTATCTTCATAGTCCCCCTTATAGTTAACGTCCTTAACATATAATATAATTTTATATTCCCCTGCTTCCATAGGCTTCCATGAAAATTCTTCTTTACTAATAAACGTTGTGTCTACTTCAATAGGCCCTTTAATTTTATATCTATATAATAAACTATTCCCACCTTGCACCTCAGAAGTGAATTGTATATCAGTTTCAGTTGTTTGAGGAGAATTTAAACTAGCTACAAAGCTATCGATTTTAATATCCTTATAAGGCTTGACTTTATATACTAAAATAGCCCTATCATCATACTCTTTATTGGAAAGAATACTCTTTACAAGACATAAAATTCTATAACTGCCTTCTTCCATTTCTCTATAATATACATCATTTTTTGTAGAATAGTCCTGTATGCAAATTGATTTTCCATCCTTATAAATTTTATAAAATTTATATAACAATATAAGCTCATCTTTTTCATAAGCAACTGCTTCAACACTAGTTTCTACTGAAAATTCAAGTTTTTCTCCAACAATTAATGACTTACTTAAGCATTTAAAGTTTGTTATTTCTACTTTACAAGTATTTTTCACATTTACTTTTATTGTCTTATATTCTTCAAAGCTTTCAACTGACTCCATTCGTTTACATTGAATTAGAAATTCCTGTTCTCCAGCTTCAGTAGCTGTATATTTCAAAATGTTACTTGTATCATAATCCCTAACTATATCCCACTCTTTATATCTTTTAATATAAAATCTATATAAATACCTATTTTCATCCTTTGGTTTTACTTCTATAGAATACTTTTCGCCAACTGCAATATCTTCTTTATCAATGATTATATCATCTATAATACTTAATTCTCTTTCAATAGTACTTTCTGGTTCTGCTCCTAATAATATCTCATTTTTTTCTATTATTGTTTCATCTATAATTTCAGTTTGATCAACATTATCAACGCCTACTAGAGTTTCTTTTTCATCCTTTGATAGTTCTTTAACATCAAGAAATACAACATTATCCTCTGTATTATTTATTACCTTCTTAAATTCTATGTTACCCTCAATAAAACTTTCTTCTTCCATTTCCATTAAATCTTTGCTCTCATTATCTATTATGTCTTTAAAATCTATTTTTATATTGCCTTCATTTACTGCTTTTTCAATAGATACTTCTTCATGCATAGTATTTACCGCCTCTTCTGCAATTATAGAATAATCCTCTTTAGCTAAATAATCCAAAGGTTTTTTGCCATATTTATCCCTAGCCTGTACCATAACCATATACTCTCCTTCCCTTTTGGGTTTCCACACACACTCATTCTTATTTGAAAATTCTTGTATAGTATTCCAAATTCCGCCCCTACCAACAATAAACTTATATTCTAAATTTCCTACTTGACTGCCTATTTTACTTAATATATTTATTTCAATACCAACATTTTGTGGTGTCTGCTTATCAAAAACTATTTCAAGATATTTCAACTGAAGTTCTTCCATAAATTTGTGCTCCTTTCATAATTACCCTAAAACAATACCCTATTATTATATTATACATTTATACCATATTTTGTAAATAACTTCAGCTATTTTTTTTATTTTAATTATAACATATTTTTCTACTAAAACTTATACGGATAAGTTTTTTAACCTAAGTCTTTAATTCTTATCAATCACATATTTCTATGCAACTCCATCCCTATATTCCCATATAACAAAAAAAGAAGCCTATAATATAATTAAGCTTCTAAGTAAAATCAACTCTTAATAAGTTTTATTAGATTTTTTTCTAAACGTAAATCATCTTCTTCTGTTCTCTTTTTAGGACTTGAAGTTTTACCTCCACCCCTTCTAATTTTTTGTGAAATATGTCTTTCTTCTAATAATTTATCAATATTTTTATCATCATAAATAAAACCTTTAGGATTTATAACCTTTGCCTTTTTTGACAAGCATATTGCAGCTATACCGTAATCTTGAGATACAATTACATCGCCCTCTTTAGTTTCATTCATTACATACATATCTACACTTTGGAAGCCACTATCAACAATTTTCACCTGTGAATAATCACTTTGAATAAAATGATGAATATCACAATAAATTATCACTGGAATTTCATGGTTCTTTGCTATTTTTTCAATAATGGAGATACCTGGACAGGCATCTCCATCAATTATAATTTTCATTTAAATTAAAGTCTCTTTTCTAGTTCTGCTTTAATATCTTCATATCCTGGCTTTCCAAGTAGAGCAAACATATTTTTCTTATACGCTTCAACTCCAGGTTGATTAAATGGATTTACACCTAAAAGGTATCCACTTATTCCACAAGCCTTTTCGAAGAAATAAACCATATATCCAAAGTAATATGGTGAAAGTTCAGGTACATTTAATACCATGTTAGGAACTCCTCCATCATTATGGGCTAATATAGTTCCTTCAAATGCTTTCTTATTAACAAAGTCCATAGTCTTTCCAGCTAAGAAATTCAATCCATCCATATCATTTTCAGCTGCTTCTATATTGATTTCATATTTTGCCTTTTCAACACTTATAACTGTTTCAAAAAGAGTTCTTCTTCCTTCTTGGATATATTGTCCCATTGAATGAAGGTCAGTTGTAAAATCAACTGCTGCTGGGAATAATCCCTTATTATCTTTTCCTTCTGATTCTCCAAATAATTGCTTCCACCATTCATTAAAGAAATGAAGTGATGGTTCATAGTTTACTAGTACTTCAATTACTTTTCCTTTGTCATACAATGCATTTCTAACTGCTGCATATTGATAAGCTTCATTATCTTTAAGAGATGGTTTTGAGTAAGCTTCTCTTGCATCAGCAGCACCCTTCATCATTTCATCGATATCAACTCCAGCTGCAGCTATTGGTAATAATCCAACTGCTGTTAATACTGAGAATCTTCCTCCGATATCATCTGGAACTGCAAAGCTTTCATATCCTTCAGCATCAGCTAATGTCTTTAAAGCACCTTTTGCTTTATCAGTTGTTGCATAGATTCTCTTTCTAGCTTCTTCTACACCATATTTCTTTTCTAAATATGTTCTTAAAATTCTAAATGCTATAGCAGGTTCTGTAGTAGTACCTGATTTTGAGATTATATTTAAACTTATGTCTTTTCCTTCAATTGCTTGTAAAAGTTCAGTCATATATGTAGAACTAATGTTGTTACCAACATAAAATATTTTAGGAGCCTTTCTCTTATCATTATCTAGTGCATTGTGGAAATTATTTGTTAGCATTTCGATAGCTGCTCTAGCACCAAGATATGATCCACCTATTCCAATAACTATTAAAACTTCTGAATCTGATTTGATTTTTTCTGCTGATTTTTTAATTCTTGCAAATTCATCTTTGTCATAGTTTACTGGTAGGTCAATCCAACCTAAAAAGTCATTACCTGCTCCTGTTCCGTTATGTAATTTATCATGAGCACTTTTAACCATATCCTCCATATAATCAATTTCAGTCATAGATAAGTAAGGTGCAACTTTTGATAAATCTAATGATATCCCTTTATTCATTTTCTATTCTACCTCCATATACAATTAAAAATATTTTGCTTTTTTAATTATATCACAAATTATAGTATTCTTAGCTTATGTTTGCATTTTTTATTATTTACAAGAATACAATTAATAATTCTATATTTTATCTATTTATAAATTTATTTAAAAAGAGGAATATATTTTCATAATTCCTCTTTTTTAAATAATATTATTTTTAAATATATTTGCTTAGCTTAACAGCATTTAACTCTACAACATTTACATCTTCTGCATCTGCAACATCTACGTCTACATCTATTCTTCTTTATTAACGCTAATATTTCTTCTCTGGCCTTCTCAGCACCTGCTCTAAGCCCTTCTTCATATCCCTCAACATATCCCTTTTCATAGCCTTCTTCATGTCCTGCACAATATCCCTTTTTATACCCTTCATTAAATGCCTCTTCTAGTGCCTCAGCAAAACGGTCATTTCTTTTATGATGACAATTATCTTCTTCTTCTTGCTTACAATTTCTTCTGTTCATGTTTTCAAATTCATCTTCATCAAAAATCGGGCTTTCTCTTCTATCATTTCTGTTATTCATTTTATTCTCTCCTTCGTAATTAGTCATAGGTTATCATTTAAGATATTTTCCAAATAGAATTTTAGAACTATTACAATTACCTGATACTATATTATGCTAATTGGCTATAATTTGTTATTAATTCAAAGGAAAAATATACATATAAAAAATGGAGTCAAAGTGTGCTAAATATTTTCCTTCTATTTCAAGTCCTTTTCATTAAATTAATTGTAATAATATAATGAAAACACAATAAAGGACTACTAGAAATTGTTCCTAGTAGTCCTTTGTTGTGTTTAATACGAAGTAACTAAGGCTCATATATATCAGCGTTACACTCATCACATCTACCGTCATTACGCTCATATTCCTCTTCTGATATTTCAGTTTCGCAAGTATCACAAGCGAATTTTTCTTCTCCTTTATGTTCAAAATTCCTTAGAAATTGCTCATTATCTTCCTCTTCCTCATGTTGGTAATATACGCTTATTTTATTTGCCATCTTAATTCCACCTTTCTAAATTTTGATTTTAATGCTTCTGATTATTCTCATATTGCACCTTTAAAATTAATTTAATAAAATCTCTTTCTTATTCTGATTTTTATATTATACATTAAATTAACATAAAAAATCACATATGAAATCACAGTAAGAATAAATTTATAACAAATGTAAAAACGCTTGTCATTTTGTTAATAATTATACTAAAAACCTTGGGTTATCCTTTTAAAATAATAATTCTCCTGCATTATGAAAACACAGGAGAATTTTAATGTTATTTTTAGTTTTACACTTCAAAAATAAAACCAGGGCTTATTCTTAATCCCTGGTTTCATGTGAAAATAAGTGTAATTATGGGGACTTAAAAGTTATTTTTGGAGTAATCCCCAATAATCGTCTTCAAAATCGTTTCCCATGACAATCACCTCTTTCATGTATTATTGTGTGCAGTATTAAATTAAATATACCAATATCACTACTGGTAATTTATACCACAAAAAACACCAACAACCATAAACTCATATTTAAGCATCCTAGACAGCTAATGAAATTAATTACGCCTGTTTATCTATACCAAGACTTTAAATTATCTACAATCTTTGTGCCTGTAATCATATGATTTTAAGATGGTAATTATCTATCAAATTGACTTGTTTACTTAGGTAATTGAATTTCTTTCATGTCTATATCCTTTAAAGTGTTTTTTTATTACTACACCCCTAAAAATCAATAAACAAGTAGCTTAGATATTACTTTTTTCAGATAATATCTAAGCCACTAAATTTTCTTCAAGTGCCTAAACGCCTTATTCAACTAGTCTAAAGCCTATTCCCACTCAATTGTCATGGCTTAAATTGTAAATTTCACATACGATTTTAAGCTATTTAATGCAATATAAATAAGTTTAAATAATACAATTTTATTAAAAACGTGGTCAAAGTGTGGTCATCCTACTATCTATTTTAATATAGAAAAGAGAAATTCAAAGTTTTATATCACTTCAAGTATTTCTTCTCTTTATTACATCATTATAATATATATTTAATTTATCATTCATTCTATTACCTCTTAAGATTAAGTTTATTTTTACTAATTTTTATTATTTATTTGCTTGATTCCAATATATTTAAGGCTTACTAAACCTAATCATTATGTTTCTTAAAATTCTCCTCTTGCTCAAAAATTTCTTTATAAATTTCATTTCTTGGAACTGGCGGATAATCATATTCATTCAATAAAATAATTAAATCAACCCTTAGTTTCGCTTTTATATCATCTCTACTTGACCAATCTATATATTTTAATTTATCGTCAACTTTTCACTTCTTTTAATAAGGCTAATAGTTTATCTTGTTGTCTGTAATTCTAACAAATATAACTTATGATATCTAGTAATCAATTCTTTACGCTTACAACAAGTCTTGCATGTTTAAAATATAAACTCCCAGCTTGTTTTGTCCGAGAATTTTACTTTTTTACGGTAATTTTTAAATAAATATTTCTTGAAGATTCATTTTGGAAATATTATACCATTTACTAACCAATGCAAACTCGTCACTGGCATTTTTGATGCACACAAGATATCTTCACTGAGTTATATAATAACTCACCTTCAAATTATTTTTTTTTCTTGTTATCTTGGTACCTATCATATAGTAGTCCTAGCGCCAAACCTATTGACATATAAAGTGCGAGATTATTAAATATGGCCCCAACACATACACCTAAAAGCATGCCAATAGGAAATCCTATTTGGGAATTGTCATTTTGATTTTTAGATGAATTATTCATATAATATCCTCCTTTTTACAAATTATTAAATCCAAATATTAATTACGTATATAAATTTTAAATCATTTGTGCATGTAGGTAAATTCACTTTCTAAATGCTTAAAGCATGAATGCAATAGTCTGTGGTCTGACAAAAACTTATTATAAAGTTTTCCATTACTATTTACTTTAAAGCAATCTACACAAACAAAGTATTTCGGACCCATATGCTTCGGTAATTTATCATTGATAAAACAATTAAATCCTCCAGATTTATAATTTTTTCATCAATTTTAATATGAGCTCCCCTGGTCTGTTATGTTACATCTTTTTCTGTATTAGAATGAGCAATCACTTTACAAAAGTCAATACCTTTATATGCTTCCACTAACTTTTAAATTTCACCTAATTCAATTTGACCTCCTTTAAACTTTACTGGGTGTCTGCACGCCCACAATAATATATATTTCCATCCAAATCCAAATAACCTATATCTCCCGTTTTATACATCTTTCTATTATCCTTAATAATATCTGTATCAAACTCACTATTAGTTAATTTTACATCTTGAAAATATCCTAAACTGACACCATCACCAGCTATCCATATATTACCTATTTCCCTCGGACCAATAATTTTCTTATCCGAATCTAATAAATATACTCTCGTATTTCTTATCGGTTTTCCAATTGGAATTCTTTTTAATCCTTTTTCGATTTCTTTATTAATATGAAACATGGTACTTTGAACAGTACATTCCGCCAAACCATACACATTTGTAATAGTAGTTGATGTACATTGCTGAAAAAAGTTATGTATAATTTCTTTTTTCAATTCCTTCCCACTTGATACTAAATGCTTTGTGTAAATCCTAGTTTCTGGATGCATTCTAATATATTCAGTAATAATAGAAATCATTGAAGGAATTATATCACAAACCTCAACTTGGTTTAAATAAAAAATCAAGTGTTCTGGTCGTGACTTGGCTGTTGTAGGGATAATATGCAATGTATGTCCATACAACAAAGATGTATATATCTGTTGTATAGACGAATTAAAGGAGAATGAAGCACAAACCCCTACCTCTAAATGTTCTTTCTTACAACCATCAAATACTGATTCTTTCATAGATATTGCTAAATTTACAATTGAACTTTTATGGATTATAGCACCTTTGGGAAGTCCTTCATAACCAGAAGTAGATAAAATAAATGCTTTATCACAAAAATGCTCTGGCAACTCAACGAGTTTTTCTTGCCTTTTTATTAACACTACAAAATCTATTATTCTATTTTTTAGCCCCATTTTTGAGGCTAGTCCATTATTACTTATTAATAGTTTTATATGTGCTTTTTCAACCATATATTCAATTGTTTTCTTTGAAAAATTTTCATCCAACATTAAATAATGCCCACCAGCTTTTAATACACCAATAAAAGCAATGATATACTCAATTGAACGTGTACACATAAGAGCAACACAATCACCAGGCATAAAATCTTCCTGAAGAAGATTACACGCAAAAGTATTAGACTTTTCATCTAATTCTTTAAATGTAATTGATTGACCTTCATAACGTACAGCTATCCTGTCCGGATATAATTCTACCACTTTCGAAAACATATCATCAATGGTTTCTGATGTTTCTTTATATGAAAGTGTATATAAATACTCCATATCCTTCCGATTATTTAAATTACAAAATCTTGTTTCAGCTTTATAAACATAGCAATGACCATTGGTATGAATTGCAAACTTCATCCAATCTACTAATTGTTTCTCTTCAAATTTATAATTACATTTCAACGCGAAATCTTGCAACAACTTTCCACAAACTATCAATATTCCAGTACCAACATAATTATTAAATATACTTAAAGGTTTCTCAATTGCATCGATAATTTCACCTGTTTCAGTAATATCAACCGTATAGTTACTTTTTATTTCTTCCACATTGTCAGAATATATAACAATAGGAGTAACTGATGATTTTTTCGCTTTATGTTCTTTTATTAAACTGTTAAAATCCAACTCTTCGTAATATTCATCACCCAAGTTAATAATAATATCCTCATTTGTATATTTTGCTAAATCTTTTACAGAATAAACAGCATTTATTATTCCTGAACACTCTGGATCCTGCACGCAATATTCAATTGGAATGCTACAATAATTCGAACCAAAATATGCTGGTATTTCTTCTTCTTGTGTACGAATAACAATATAAATTTTTTTCAACTCGTTGCAGTGAGAAATATGATGTAATGTTTTCTCAAGCAGAGGTTTTCCTTGAAAAGGCAGCATGCATTTGCTACTGCAAGAATAAAACGATGCAAGCCGACTTCCTTTTCCTGCTGCCAATATAATTGCAATCATGTTATCACTTCCTATCCAAGATTCTTGTACAAAATCTAATAAATTTCCTTTAATAAATAGTTAACTCCAAATTTATTCCAGCTGGATCTTAGCTTTTCAGCAATATAATTTACACCATCTCTGTATTCATCAATATGTGCCATCATATAATTAACTTTTTCTTCAATCTCATTTTTATCTAGTGGATGTTTTTCTATTAAAATGCCTGCATGTACTTTTTCTAAGGCTTTTCCAACCTGATAATCATTGAAGTTAACAGGAATTACAACCATAGGTGTCATATTAATTAATGATTCCCTGACACCTGTAATCCCACCATGTGTAACAAATATAGAAGCATGAGCTAAACATTCAAGCTGTTTAGTGTAAAGCATAACTTTTATATTATTAGGGCATGTCTCTTCATTAATTATTGCTTGTGCCGCCTTGTTATTTCCAAGGCTTGCTATAATCTTAGCATCTATATTTTCAAGGCTCTGCAATGTTTTTAATAAGGTCTGTACGCCAAAAGTATCGCTCATTGTTCCTCTTGAAACATATATACTTCCATCCTTTTCACAGTTAGAAGCTTTTGGCAGATTAAAACCAAGATAAATATTACTTGTATTAACAAGTTCTGCCTCATCCTGAAGTTCAGGGCAGTGATAAGCAAAATAGCTTTTTTCTATATCATCTATTTCATATTGATAAAGTATTTTCTTATAAAGCCTGTGAATCTTCCTATTCATTGTTATTATTTCATCTAGAGATGGTGACTCCTTTACCTGGTTAATTACAATATTTGATATAAAATTTTCCCAGCTTTTACTCTTGATTAAATTCTTAGGTTCGCATGTATTACAGTTTAATTCCATGCATTTTACCTTCAGCTTTGACATTATCTTTTTTGTAAAAAAAGCATTATAATCATACATAATTGAATCTGGATTAAATTCTTTTAACTTTTCATAGTAGTCAATGTAAAAATGATTTGTTAAGTCAGCCATTAAATATTCTCTTCTTCTTGATCTATCTTCATCATAATAGTAAGAGTAATATGCAACTGCTGCTTCCTCTGGAGTCAAGCTTGAGTCTGTATTGATTTTACAGGCATCTGTAATATATTGGGGATAAGGCTCAAATACTACATTATCGCCAATTAAATATTTTTTAAGATATATTTCACTTCCAAATATAATAAGTTTAACTTTCCTTTTTAATAACTCTTGAAACAAAGCCATATTGGGAACTGCATGTCCTGCATATGGAAATGTAAAAAAAACAATTTTCATATTGAATATACCTCTTCTGCCTCATATTCTGGAATATAAATAATTGTTTCTTTGATACTGCTTGGTGAAATCCAATAACCTTCTTTATCGTGAATGTCTGTTGGAATATCTTCTCCCCTGATTCTCTCACCGCAGTAAGAAACTCCTCCCTTTACACGTATTAATGAAATATTTTCTTCTGGAATCTCTAAGTCTAATTCTGGCATTTCTTTTAAATCAGTTTCAATTTTAGTTTCTGATGTTCCATCCTGAAAATATATCTTTTTAATTCTATCTGTAGCAAAGTATAAACAAATATCAGACTTTGTACTTGGTTTAATGCCAATCCACTTTAAATCATCACTATATTCTTGTAATAACTGTCCTGAATACATTACCCCGCTTTTACAAATTATTAATATATAATCCATCTTTATGCCCTCCTAATTATATAGTTTCAGTCCACGGCTATTGAAACGCTTTAAGTCATCTATATTAAAATTCTTAGTTTGCATAACAGGGCTTAACATATCTAATTCACAAAATTTCTTTGCAGTCATTTCTATTCCCAGCTCTTTCATATGTTCATATTGATATGTTCCAGGGAAAGGCGTATTTAAACCATATGCTACCCCAACCTTATTACCATACAATTCTCTAAGCTTTTCCATCATTCCGATAGTATCTTCCATCGTTTCAAGTGTGTCGCAGTAATGTCCAAAAATGAAGCTAGCTGCTACATCAATTCCTGCATTCACTGTTTCATCTATAATTTCATAAGCTTGTGAAAGATCCATACCTTTTCCTATATTGTTTAAAACTTTCTGGTTTCCACTTTCTATTCCAAATTGAATTCTCTTGCATCCTGCTTCTTTAAGACCTTTTAACAAATAGCTATTTTTAAACATAGCATCTACTCTTGACTCACATCTCCAGCGAAATTTAATTACAGACTTATCACATAATTCAATAAATCTTTCAACGCGTTTATTGAATACTGTAAATGTGTCATCACAGTAGAAAATCTGATCATATCCTTTATACATATCCTCTACATACAATGTTTCAAGAAAAACATTTTCAACTTCTCTAACACGGTACTTTCCACCAGACATTTCAGGAGCTGCACAATAAATACATCTGCCAGGACATCCTCTGCTTGAATACATACTAGGTATAGTAGCTGTAAAACATTTTCGTATATAATCTCTATTTATAATAGGAAGTAAATCTATATTTGTAATAAATCTCCTCGGCCGTCCATTACTATATTTTCTCTCCTCATCCACATACACTAGTCCTTGTATATCACTAAAATGAATTAACTTTTCATTAGTTCTGATTGCCTCTGCTAGTTCTAATGCATTGTGCTCACCATCACCTATTAATATAAAATCTACAAATCTTTTTCTTTTGCAATACTCTGTATCTAATGTTGGATGAGGGCCTCCCAATACTATAGGAATATTTTTAAACCTCTTTTTAAAAGCCTTGCACATAATAAAAATATTATCAACATTTTCTGTATATACTGAAAATGCAATATAAATCGGATTTACTCTTTCAATTAATTCATAAATTTCACTAGTTTCATAATCATGTGCACTAAAATCTAAAACATGAACATGATATCCATGCATCCTAAGTGTATTTGCAATTGATAAAACTCCTAATGGTGCCATGTAAGCCGATTCTGCCTGTTCTTGATTATCACAGCTTGATCTAACAATAAAAACTATGCTCTTCATCTTTTTCACCTTCCATTCCTCTATAATTACAAAGAAGTATATCCGCCATCAACAACTAAATTATGCCCTGTTATCATTGAAGCTTTGTCGCTGCTTAAGAACATGATAGAATTGGATATATCCCCCGTTTCCGCATATTTATGTAATGGTATTTTATTTAACATATTTCTCCTTTCCCTAGCACTCATAAGAAAACTTTCGTTATCTTCATTTAGTATATATGTAGGAGAAACAGCATTAACTCTGACTCCATATACTGACCATTCAGCTGTCAATGCCCTGACAAGTCCTAAAATCCCTGTCTTGCTTGAACAATATGCTGTACGCATGACATTTCCTACTACTCCATGCTGGGAAGAAATAAATACAACATTTCCCTTTTGACTTATTAAGGATTTATATGCAATCTCCTTAGTTAGGAAAAAGCTTCCCTTGAGATTTACGTCTAAAACGCAGTCCCATATTTCTTCATCTATTTCATTAGCTTTTTTCATTATATTTATTCCTGCATTATTAATAAGTACATCTACCATTATTCCTTCATCATTAATTTGGTTAACCACCTTACTAATTTCTTCTATATTTCTAAAGTCTGCAATATATATCTTAAGCTTTGTCCTGCCTTCATATTCCTTCTGAATCTTTTTTAAATCTTTTTCATGTTCAGGTGAATCTACTAATAATAAAGTTGCTGCACCTGATTGGCAGTAATCTTTAACTAACTGTCGTCCAAGATGACCGGCTGCTCCGCTCACCAATATATTTTTTCCTTCAAAAGTGATCTCCATAATATTCTCCTATATAATATTTTTCTTTTTCTTTTTACTTGAGCCTATTAATGATAAAAATTCTTTCAAATTGCCATAATAGGATATTCCTCTTGTAAATAAATGTGCTCCTAAAAAGGCAAGCATACACTCAACTACAATTAATATACAGATTGAAACTACAACTTCACCAATTCCAGCATATCCACATGCATATCTTAAAAACATAACAGAAGGTGATGTTAATGGAATGTAAGAACATATTTTTAAAATTAAAGAATCCTGTTGTAATGCAATTATTCCAATAAAATATTGAATTAATCCAATCATTGCAATAGGAACTGCTATATTGTTAATATCTTCTATCCTGTTGACAATAGATACAAGAGATGTAGAAATAAATGAATATACAAAGTAACCTAATAAAAGAAATACTATATATAACACTAATGTTGAAAAATCAATACTGCTTAATTTTATTCCCATTGAACTGTTAATCTTATCAAAATCAAAATTAACAAAATTATTCATAATCCAAATACATACCCCAGTGATGCTAAGTTGAATAACAGGAATTAAAGCTGTTGCTATATTGACTCCAAGATATAATGGAAGCGGCTTAATTGAAGTTGAGAATATCTCCATAACTCTATTGGTCTTTAAATAAGCAATTTCATTAACAGATGAATTTGAATACAATATAATAAATAGAATCATAACTAAAAATAATATAAATGGTGCTGCAACGCTGCCTTCATCAAGAGATGTATTAGTATTCTTTATATTAATTGTTGTGTTAATCTCTTGTAAAACTTCTGGTGATATTCCAGATTTTATGGCATTCTTTGTCTGAAGAATCTGCTTTGTAACATTTTGAAGAAGGCTTATATCAGTATAATTAATCTTGCCTTTGTCTATTACATTCATAGTAATTTGTCCATCTTCTTCTTCAAATACTACAATTGAAACCTTTTTATCCTTTGCCTTTTTAACTAAGTCACTATTTAAATCTTCATTATTTAACATAGAGAAATCTAATTGTAAATCTCCCATAGAATCATTCTGATAAATATCACTATCCAAGATATCCCTAAGCGCTTCAGTATGATTTACTATATAAAGCGTCTCTTTTTTAGAGTCATTTAAAAAGCTATTCGTGATCACCATCACTATTACGGCTGCTACACACATTAACAATGTTATAATCATAAACCCTTTGCTGCGTAAATGTTTGCGCAAATAAAATGTAAATACAGTACTAAACTCTTTCATATATATGCTCCTTCCCCTTTATTTCTTATCTCCAACCAATTCAACAAAAATTTCCTGAAGATTTAACTTTTTGCGTCCAATAGTTTCTACATCAATAGAACTATTCATTATTTCATTCAGTTTCTTATTAAATTCATCTGGATTATTTAATTTGATTCTATAACTTAATGGACCATATTCTTCAACATCCAGTCCTTTCACATCTGATTTTGTAGAAAAATATAAATAATCAGAACTATATTTATTCTGCAAATCTATAATAGAACCTGAATAAACACATTTTCCTTTATTAATTATGCATATATCTTCACAAATTCCTTCAATCAATGCTAATTGATGACTTGAAACCAATATGCATTTTCCATTTTCCTTCAATTCCTTTATTAAATCAATGAAAAACTGCATATTTATTGGATCTAAACCACTAAACGGCTCATCTAATATGATAATGTCAGGGTTATGCACTAATGTTGCAATCATCTGAACTTTCTGCTGATTTCCTTTTGATAAATTTTCTAATTTTTTTGTTTTATATTGTGCTATATCAAATTTATTTATCCAATAATCTATAGATTCTCTTGCATCTTTTTTGTTCATTCCTTTTAATCTTGCAAGCAGTTCAAGTTGAAAGTCTATTCTTTCTTTAACAAACAATCCTCTTTCTTCAGGCAGATACCCAATCTTCTTAAAATCAAGTTCCTGCTTTGAGCCATTAACTAAAAACTCACCTTTATCTTCCTTAAGTAATCCTAATAGACAACGGATTGATGTTGTTTTTCCTGAACCGTTTCTTCCACATATCGCTGTTAATTTTCCACTTGAAAAGGAGAAATTCACATCATTAACTGCACAAAAATCTCCATAATATTTTACTAATCCATTTACCTCTACTTTATTCAAATGCTCATCCTCCTATTTATTACATCATGATTAGAATTCTATTATAATCATTTTTAATAACCATATAATAATAATGTATTGTCTTAACAAAATCAGCTAAAATTACAATAACAGCAGTTAAAAAAATACCTTTTGCTAAATAACCATTTAAATGAAACATGTTCTTTATGTTGTAAAATGTATAAATCCAGAACAATTCATTAAAAAACAATACAATAATTCCGTATAATGAAAGTATTCTTCTTTTACCCACCTTCATATTAATCTTATTTAAATTCTTTCTTGAAAAGAAGGTAGTATATGCTAAAATTACTGATTTATCCATTAGATTATCTACTTTGCATAAAGCTGATAAAATCCAGTATCCATCTAATTTAACAAATGGAATTAAATTATATATACTGATAAAAATAATACCTATGGCTATATAATATAGTAAGATTGAAACAATATTAAAGTTAGACAGAATGATTGCAATAAGCAACATGATATTGCCAATAAATAAATTTGTTAATATACCTGCAACTCCTACAATAGCTCTTTTTTTCCTTTCCTTAATGTTATATACTCCTGAAACATCACAGTAAAAACAAGGTATACAATAATATAACACTATTCCCATATTAGTTACTTTTCCTCCATACTTGATACAGGTAACAGCATGTGCAAATTCATGCAAAATAATACTTACAAACATTGTGAACACTATTAAAATTATATTTCCAACAGTGAAGTGTAATATTGGTACATCAACACTTGATGAAGGATCAAAAGTTAATATTGAATATATGTAATATCCTACTACTCCTAACAAAGCTGAAATCCAGACTGCAAACCCACCCTTAGAGAAAAATTTAGAATATACAGGATATATAACTTCAAGTACTTTTTCTATGTTAAATTTAACAATATGAATCTTTCTAATGCTTTCAATGGGAGCCCGTTTAACGTCTTTTACTTTATCATCTAAAAATCCCCACTCTTCAAATTTAGCCCTTATTTTAGTTTTAAATTCTTCAGGCATTTCTTTAACATCACTTAAATTTAGCTCTACTGCAGAACCATTTTCACCCAAAACAGATAATAAATAATAAGTTTCATTTTTTCCAAGACGTACATATCTATTATTTACAGTATTTCTAATGAGATATATTTGTCTTATTTGAGGGCTTTCATTCTCCTGCTCAATTTGTAAATGCTTTATCTGCATAGCATCACCTCCATAACATAATTATATATACCTTTAATAAACAATATCTGGATAACGCTTTAATAGTGATACTATCTTATCTGCTGCTTTTTTCAAATCATCCTTAGTACTTGTGAATGGTGGAAAAAGACTTAATCCAAGATTGTAGCCTGGATTAGAGAAAATATATACTAATAATCCTCTCTTTCTGATTTTTGCCCAAACATCAAGAAGACGTTCTGCATCCAAATCTTTAGGGAATGAAATACCAATCATTAATCCCATTCCTCTTACTGATATACTTTTATAAGACCCAAGTAACTCTTTTAAATAATTTACCATGTATTCACCTTTAGCAGCTACTTCATAGTCTTCATAATGTTCCATTAAGTCAAGAACAGCATCTGCAGCTGCTATGGAGATTAAATTTCCACCTTGTGTTGAAAAATGCTCCAATGTAGCATTCTTTTCAACAAATGTTTCTACAACTCTGTTTGAAAAAGCTAATGCTCCAAGAGGAAGATATCCATTACTAATTCCTTTAGAAAGACAAATTAAATCTGGTTTAATGTCATATCTTTGAAATGCAAATGGTATTCCTGTTCTTCCAAAGCCTGTTGTAACTTCATCAACAACCAATAAAATGTCATTTGATGCACATAACTCTTGAATTCTCTTAAAAGCTTTTTCAGGAATTGGAACTATTCCACCTGATCCAAAAATAGGTTCAATTATAATACCAGCCATATTTTCAGCATTTTTCTTAAAATGATTTTCAACTGCCTTAATCCAAATATCTTCATCTTCTAAATCTTTAGGTAAATCAATCCATATAATATTATCTAATAATGGAAAATAATCTTCTAATAATACCTGATCAATTCCACTGACACTCATGGCTCCATAAGTAGTTCCATGATAGGATAATGGGAAAGCTGATATTCCTTTTCTACTACTCTTTTTTATAGCCTGATACTTACGACATGTCTTAATGGCTGCTTCAATAGACTCTGAACCAGAGCATGTATATAATACCGCCCCTGTTCCTATTATTTTACAAAGTCTTGCTGCATAATTATGCTGAATATCTGCTATATTGGTAACAAGATTACAAAATGGCAGCTTATTTAACTGTTTAATAATCTTTTCATTTATAGCTATATTCGTATATCCAAAAGGCATATTCCAGATTCCACCGCAAAAATCAAGATACTTTTTTCCATCTGAATCATAAATATATTTATCCTCACCTGAGATTATCAATCCAATATCATTACCTTCATCAAATTTTTGACTAACTTTTACCACCGGGTTTATGCTCATATTTATATCTCCTTTTTCACTTAACTTCCCTATATAAAACTCCAGCCTTTTTCAATGCATTAATTACAAAGTAAAATATTCTTTCACTCTTTTCTATATCAACTTTTAACAATTCAGAAACTAATGCAGGAATTAATTCTGCCTTTACTCTCCTTAGTAACAATTCAACAATATATGCAAACTCAATACTAACATTGTAATACTTGTTTGTTGTAGGTGACCACATCAAATATTTTCCGTTAATTGTTAGAAGTGAAGTGAATTTAGGTAAATATGGTGCTACTTCTCCTTTTATTTCTGAAGGAATATAATTATACATATATTCATTTGAAATCATAACGTAATCAGGAATTATATCTCTATAATTTCTATTTGTTTCTTTTAACCTAAAGTATATAAAAGGAATAATTGTATAATCTAAGACATATGATTTCTTCTTCATAATTTCACAATACATTCCATCCATGAATTCAGGTAATTCTGTACATTTGCTACACCATGAACTTATAGAACAGTCATAACAACCCTTTTCATGAATTTTCTTTTCTCTTTTTGTCATGCAATTATGTTCAATCTCAAATAGAGAGTCACTTACTTTTGAAACTGGTTCTGTATGTATATCGCATGTACGGATATTTCCTCCACTGTCAATTTTAATTCTTGGTATCTTGACTACAGAACATTGTGATGAAAATCCGAACCTACAACTATTTTCTAAATATCCATAAGCTAATGTAAGATCAGTTAATTTATGTGAATTTTTATATTTTTCTGCATCTTCCAACAATAATTTAAAATCTTCTTCATCAACTAATTTAAATATATATACTACTTTTTCTTTGTTTTTCAATTCTTCTTTAATATGGCTTAAGTTCTTTTTACCTTCTTTATATGGTATTTCATATATTTTAGTATCACTTGCATATGATAATGCATTATTATATAAACTATGATCACTAACCTGAATGAAGTTGCTTAAGTTTACATTTGACTTAGAAAATGAAGCCGAAACATTATTGAAACTTTTATTATCAACATTAGCAATGCCATTTTCATCAAAGAACCACTTTTCATTTTCAATATCTAGTTCCTTATCTTTTACATACACAGAAGAATTTACGCTCATGATTTCATTTATAAAATCATCATTGTTTTTATTCATAAACTCATCTGAAACTTCAAGATGATGTACATATCCATCTAGTTTATCTCCACCATAAACACCAATTTTGCTGTTCAGGAAACCTCTATAGAAAGGTAAATATCTTAATCTTGTATTCTCTAAAACCATTGAAGCAGTTTCAGGACTCAAGGCTTTACTATCTATCTCGCCAATTGGGAAAATATTAATCGATTCTGAATGTATTATTGAAATAAATTTACTTTTCTCTGTAAGCCATGATGCTGGGAAATATATTCCTTCAATTTTCTGAGCCTGAATCAAAGCCAAAAGGCTGTTAACCTTATTTTCATCCAACGCAGTTTCAAATTTTAATAAATACTTACATTGAGGCATATATTCACACATTTTAACAACTTCATCAAAATTACTTTCATGTACTGGTAACAGAAATTTTAAAAAAGGTATACTAACGTTTTTTAATTCATTAGAAATATTATTCAGATATTCTTTATCTTCTATAAACTCACCATTAAAAGGAATAATTTTATCTTCTGATTCAGATAATCCAGAGTATGCTTTAACTAGCTCATTAATATCTTTTTTTACAGCATCAATCTGTCTTAATTCCTTAGTACTTCTTCCAAGCCAAATACCATATTTGCTAATATCTCTATTAAGTAATATACCACTAGTATATGGAGATACTGAAAAAACATCAGAATTTGTATTATAAACCTCACCTTTTAATGCTTCAATTAATTTCTTTTCAGTATTTGAATTTATATTAATAATATCTTTATCTTCAACATCCAACGAATCCCCTAATATGTAAATTTCAACGTCTTCTAATTCCTTAATACATGATATTAATACCTGCATTATTCTCTTACATTCTTCATGTACAACAAAAACTAAAACCTCATCTGATAAAGACAATATGTCATCACACATATCACTTATCGATGGAAGAGACTCGTCAACATATATCATTGTATCAATTTCATTTTCTTTTAAGTACGTTCTAATGCAAGCTGTTTCTACAGTTTGTCCAGCTTTAAAAAAACCATTTTCATCTTTTATCAATTCAATAAAACAAATATTTTTATTCATCGTATTTCCCCGCTATCTATAACTTTTTTACACATAAATCAATTATTTTTTCACCATTTTACAAAAGTAAGTATTAGAATTCGGAATATTATTTATTTCGCATGATCTAAAATTACTTCTTTCTACAGCGCTTTTAATATCCTCAATCCCGAATATCCTATACTCTGTATAACTTAACAAAACTTTTTCTTCAGATCCTGGAATAACCCTCAAAAAGTTAACAAAAGCCCTTTCTTCCTGATGATTCACGATTCTTTGAATACAAACTAGAGATAATTTCTTTTCTTTATCAGGTAAGTCAACTACAGCCACCGGTTCAGGAGCATCATTTTCATTTTTATTAATTGGAATGTTTTCAAAATCAAAAAATAGACAACCACCCTCGTTTAATAATTCATGCATTTTATTAAAAAACTCAGCAAAGTCATCTTCTACTAATCTAATACTTGTCGCCCCAATAATAATAAGATTAAATTTTTCATTTAATTTCAGCTTAGTCATGTCCGCTGATACTATTGTCAGATTTTTTTTTAATCTTGCATATTTCCTGTTCTTAGTTAACTGAGCTTCTAAATTTGATAACATATCATCAGATAAATCTACAGCCGTAATTTTTAAACCTGATTTTAAAAGCGGCAAAGTCAACCTTCCACTTCCACTACACAATTCAAGAATAGGTCCCCCAAACATTAATGCTTGTTGCATAACAAAACTAACATCATTATTGTCTGCAGATAACTGGTCATAAAGGTCTGCTGCTTCTTTATAGTATAGTGGATACTCATTAATTAACTCCGGACAACTATCCTTTATTTTTTTAAATATACCATAATATCTACTCATAATTACTCCTCTTTTAAATATTGTAATAGTCCATACTACTTAATATAAAATCAAGAGTCATATGGACTATTATTAATTACAATAAAATATTAATTTATTATGTTGCTAAGGCAACGACAATAGACGTTCCTCCAATAATCCAAGGTGCTGCTGCAGCTGCAAAATCTGAAATATCACTTAATTCTTCAGCTTTTTCTAATTCTTCAAAATATATATCTTTTATTTCCTCCATCTTTTTCACCTCCTTTATAAACTATCGAGTTTATTTCTTTTAAATTTTATGTTGCTATAGCAACGTAAACAACGATACCACAAGCTACACCTGCTGAACCTGCTGCAACATACTCCCAAAAAAGATCTTCTTGAAGTTCTAGTTCCTCAAAAACTAATTCATCACTTTTCTCCATCTCACAGCCCTCCTTCCTTTTTAAGAAAACATTTTACATTCTGTAAATTTCATCAATAATTCCAGTTCCATTATGTTGCTATACCAACATAAATAATTAGGCCGATAACATATCCTATGCCTACTGCAGCACCTACACCTGCAGCATCTAATTCATCTATATTTTCTAATTCTTCAAAATACATGTCTTTTACATACATGTCTTTTACTTCTTCCATATTTTTCACCTCCAATCTCAAAATATTTGTAATCAAAAAGCAGAAATTTATCTACTTGTGTTACCATATACTGATATTAAAAATATATATTTGCTCCTACATTACTTAAATATTTAATCGCCTAGATATTTCATATATAAATATATATAATACATTTAATGTATTATTCATATAAGTTCCAATACAATTTTTATATTTTCCACACCTAGCTTGTCTATTGTTTGTGTAGGGACTTTATTTATTATTTCAATGAAATTTTGTAAATAACTACAACATTACTCAAACTTTTAAAATTAATTGTACTCTATGTTTCATCTCTTCTAAAAATGGCTATATCAATTTAGCATGATGGATCTTAGCATTATCAAGTATAATAACTATTTTACTCTTCGGGTATTGCATAAGCACCTTCTTTAGAAATTCAATGAATACCACAGCATCATATTTTTCATGTTTCTCACAATATACATGACCACTTTCATAATCTAGTATTCCTATTAGTTTTACGCCTGCATTCTTCCCATAAGTAGGTATCTTTCGTTATGGTCCTTTTGCAAACCAGGTGCTTTCTTCATATAAACACATTCTAATCCTTGGACTTATATTTTTTAATATAGTTACCAACAGCATATCCCTCTAAACCTTCCATTTCTTCAATTCTCTTATTTTTAAAACCTTAAAAATGCCTTAAAACTACAAAGTACCATTTGTACATTCTTATATTTTCACTTTTTTTCATTGCTGTAAAATTATAATTTGAATCACCTTTCAAAATAAATATAGATTTATTTTGCATAAATTTACCAAATAATATAAATATAGTCCAAAATACATCAATTTTAATAATTATTCAACTACTTATAACAACAATATTTACATAATTATAAATTTAAGTAAATAGAATTTTCTCTAAACACACAAAATTAGGCATAAAAATGCAAATAATTACTGTATTTAGTTTTACGCCTAAAAATATGCGTTTCTCGCTAAATTTATTTACTTTCTACTGAAAATAAGTGTATATTTATTAGTTCTGATTAAATATTCTTATTTATACTTCATATTTCGGGTTGAGACGAGATAACAGGACGGAAAGTGAAGTTATGGTAGAAAAAATAATGAATGTAGCAATTACTCCATGCTATGGAAATGAAGATAAAAACTCAAGACGTGGAAAATTTAATTTCTATGGGCGTGGTTTAAATCCACCATCTTTAGACGGTATAAGCTTTTAGCCTTTTAAAAAACTGTGAATATGACCATACTAATTACCAGGTGGTGAATTAGTATGAATGAGTATAATAAAGGAAGTCATACTGTATATGACATAAAATATCA
>Ga0224516_1000046_pt1 | contig 30589 bp, 27 predicted proteins | sample IRFST0metaG_FD_179884 | JGI IMG/M metagenome (GOLD analysis project Ga0224516, IMG submission 179884) | Peat soil microbial communities from Stordalen Mire, Sweden - IR.F.S.T0 | ecosystem: Environmental > Terrestrial > Soil > Wetlands > Peat | place: Sweden: Norrbotten County, Stordalen Mire... | reverse complement strand
ACAATACATATAGCTTTTCCTTTATTAATATATTTAAGAATTTGAGCTGAAGAAGAAATTCTTTCAAGCGGATTTGTTCCTCTAAAAATTTCATCTATTGGACAGAAAACTGGAATGTTTTTTTCTGATGCTTTTATTATTCTCAAAATAGATTCAGCCTCTGCTAAGTAGTAACTTTTTCCACTCATAATATCATCTTTTGGACTTATAGATGATACAATATTTAAGAAGCACCCTTCATATTCTCGTGCTAAAGTAAAATTAAAAGTCTGTGCTAAAAGTATATTGGTACCTACCATTCTTAAAAATGTAGATTTACCAGACATATTTGTACCTGTCAAAACAATTCCTTTTCTAGAAATTTCAATTGAGTTTGCAACTGGAGTCTTAAGAAGAGGATGTATTCCATCTATTACTTTTAATGAAGTTTCCTTAATAAATTTTGGATTACTGTACTTTCCCTCATTATTATTTTCATAAATAGCAACCGACACTAAAGCATCAAGCTCTCCCACTAAATAATATAATTCTAATATTTCATCTCTTTTTTCAAGTAATTGACCACTTATTCTATAGTATGTACTTTCTTCTATAAAAAAGGGAATAGAAAACATCTCCAAAAGTCCTCCAAAAGAATTTATTAGCTTAAGTAAATACGTTGATCTATCTATAGTACTTAATTCTTTTAGTAAATCTTTCATTTTAGTGGTGTATGATTTAATTTCGTTATTTTTGATATGTGATAATTTATTAGCTGCACTTATCAAATCCCTTAAATAGATCAGTCCTATAGCATTTATGGTATCACGTTCTTTAGTATGAATATGTATTGTTACATATATATTTAACATTAATATTATCATTATATTAGGTTGTTGAAATATAATAGCCGCCAATATTAAAAAAATAGGGACAAAGCCCAAAACAAAATAAATATAAAATTTCAACTTACTCACTGAAATCAATCCATTTATCATCTCTATTAATCTATTCTTATTATCATAAGTAATATTATAAAATATTCTTCTTAAGTCTACTGTTAAATCTAAATCTTCTTTAAATAAATCTATTAATTCTCCTCTTTCCTTTAATTTTTCTTCATTCATTATTGGATTTCTAAGCATCTTATATAAAGCTGCTTCTCCCTCTGTTGAATAAGTCCTATCTAATTTAGAAAACACCTCATCCATTATTAAATCATCCCAAGTCTGATCATCAATAGTAAAATCATCTTTCTCACTTAGATTAAATAATGTGCTTATTCTATTAAAATTTCTTGTCCTATATTTTGTTGAGTTAACATCTCTTTTTATATAGTCTTTACTAACACTACCAATCATTAAATCACTCTTTTCTATTTTTAACTATTATCTAAATCTAGCTATCTGAATTTATCCCGTTGCAGTTTTATACTATATTTTAATACAACTTTTAAATATAATGGAAAATTATATTAAGAATTGTCCAACTATAATTCTTAATAATAGAATATATATTACTTGCTTAGTAATGAGATTACTAAAATTATTTTAACGTTCATCTCCATTGTATTTATAAATATCTATAAATCCCTACTCTCGTAAAATTTAATTGATATATTGACTGATATGTACAACATTAAAAATGATATACTTATGATAACAATACTAGCTATTACGCCAGATACACTGCTAAAATAATTAACAAACTTATAAGTATTTTCATCACCTATAATTTTTATAAATAGAATTGGAATGAAATAAATCAGTATGCTTACAATAGCAAAAACATTTCTCACCTTTAAATATTCAAATTTGAAATAAATTGGAATATAAATAGCTATAAGTAGTGCAGTAATTATAATACACGACATACTTATAGTTTGAAAATTCATTAAGCTATCAACCATATTAAGATGCAGTAGCTCATTTACATGAATAAAGGCAGAAACCCCTGGACCAGAAATATTGATGCTACTAAATATAAATGTAAATATCGTAGTAATTATTATACTAAAAATAAGAAATACTATGGAATCTATATATTTTGATAATACTATATCTCTTCGACTGACTGGCAGGCTGTTAAACATAATATCTAAGTTGTACTTATAATCATACGCACATGAATTTTTAAAAAACTCATATGAAATAAGTGGTGGTGTTACAACATAAACAAAAGCTGGTGCATTTATAAAAAATAAATTCATTGTGAAACATGCTATCAAAGCTACCACAAAAGCTCTTTTGGAAATGGCAATATCATTTAAAACCAAGTTAAACATTTAACTTCCTCCATTAATAACTAAATTATTCTTTTATTTTTTTATATGCAACTGTTATATATAAAATTGCAAGTATTAACCACATAAATGCAATTTTTTTACTGACTACGTAAATTATAATATTTGATATTAACATTTTTATTCCTCCTTGAATTAAATTAAAATCTAATAATTTTTCACACATATTACTTCAACCTGTTAATCTATAAGTCCTTACTAAGATAAATCTTCAATGAAATACCAATAGATATAGAACTTAATATGATTGAAAAACATATACATGATATAAAAACAAATAATTGAAAATTAGGCATGGACACAAAATTCATTATAGAGTCTTTTGCAGTACCATTATCAATGATTGAAACAATCACAACTGTAACGATTAAACAAATTGCTATACAGAAATTTAAAATTGTATTGATCAATTGTGATTTTAAATTTCCAAGCCATAGATAAACGGGTAAATATATAGCGTTATAAAATACAGTAAAAACGAAAGCTATCATTATATCTTGTAAATTCATAAATCTATTAATATTACTAAGACCAGATAATTTAGTTATGGTAGCAAATACTACAGTAATAACTATTGCAATAATAAAAAGAATTAATGCAGATAAATATTTACTAAAAACTATTTCCTTTCTACTTACAGGAAAACTGCCAATCATTCTATCAACATCATTTTTCTCACCAAATCCACAGCCATTTGCAATAAATGATATTGCAAAAAATACTGGTGTAATAATATAAATGCTTGATGCTCCAAAAAATTGAATAAAGACCATACTAAATATAAGTGATACACTAAAATTTTTTACACTCTTTTTCTGAATAATTAGATCTTTTAAAACTAAGTTATACATCTTTGTCTCCCTTTGCGGTATAAACCATAATATCTTCTAAACTAGCTCTCTCAATTAAAGTATCTGTTCCAAAAATCTTTTTTATTTTTTCAGTATTATCAGTTAAAGCATCAAATCCAAATAAACTTTCATTTATTCCAATAAGTTCCTTCCTTGTATCATTATTTAAAAGTAATTTATCCCCTTTTACAATCTTATATTTTTCCAATATATCATCCTTTGTATCTGAAAAAACCATTTTGCCATTATTTATAAAGGTAATATAATCAGCTACCTTCTCCAAATCTGTAGTTATATGTGTTGAAAAAAATACACTCTTATTTTCATCCTTAATTATAGAACGAATAATTTCTAACAATTCACTTCTAAATACAGGATCTAATCCTGAGGTTGGCTCATCCATTAAAATTAGCTCAGCTTTGTGTGAAAGTGCAATAGCAAGAGAATATTTTGTTTTCATACCCTTTGATAATTCCTTGATTTTTTTATCTTTAGGTAAATTAAAATCTGATAAATATTTATAAAAAGCTTTGTCATCCCAATTTTTATAGAATCTTGATATGATATTTTTCATATCATTTAATTTCAAATCTTCATAACAATAGGTTTCATCATATACAAAACCTATTTTCTGTTTAATATCTTTTTCATTTTTAACATTATCAAGTCCAAAAACATTTATCTCTCCCGATTTTTTTTTTATTAGGTTCATTATAAGCTTTATTGTAGTAGTTTTTCCTGCACCATTGGGCCCTATAAAACCCATAATATAGCCCTTTTCAAGTTTGAAATTTATATCCTTTAATGTAAAATCCTTATAGCTTTTATTTAAACTTTTAACTTCTAAAATATTATCCATAATAATCTCCAACCTTTATTTATTATTTTCATATAAAATATCAAGTATTTCCTTTAAATCTTCTAAAGACAAGTCTATAAATTTGCTTTCTTCAATAACTTCTTCTAACTTATCTTCAATAATCTTCATCTTTCTTTCCTTCAATAACTCTTTGTTCTGACCTGCTACATATGATCCTTTTCCAGGTACAGTTTGTATAAACCCCTCTATCTCAAGATTCTCATATGCTCTTTTAGTTGTAGTAACACTAATCCTAAGTTCATTAGCTAAATTTCGTATAGAAGGAAGCAGATCACCTTCGATTAATTGACCATTGAAAATATGATTTTTTATTTGATTTGTAATTTGTTCATATATTGGTTCCTCAGATGAATTAGAAATAATTATTGTCATTGCAATCCCCCTTTTGAGAAGTATGTATAACTGTATCAACTGTGCATACTGTATGTGCACAGTATATACTTGTATTTTATTTAAGTCAATATAATAATTGAAGAAATTTACTATTAAATAAAAATTAAGCATATCCCCCAACAATGCTCACCTTAAGTATTGTCAAGAATATGCTTAATTTAGTATGATACAAATTTTATTTTTACCAATCAGTTTTATGGAACTTCTAATTTTATTGTCTTATATTTTAATCTAGTTTCTTACATTTATTTCTCCAACTCCAACCTTTAAGTCAAAAGTATAAGTTTCCTTACCTGATGTTTTAGCTTTATTCTCACATTTGCCTACACCATTTTGTGTTATAAACTTAACTGGTGAATCTTTAGGAATTGTTATATTACCACTACCAACACTTCCCTTATATATAAGATTTCCTCCTACCTCTACCATTTTAATATTCACTTCTCCTACACCACCATTAATCACAATATCTCCACATTTTTCAGTTAAATTTAAATCAACCTCTCCCACTGCTGAATTTAAATTTAACTTATCAAATCTAATATCTCTACATTTTATTTCTCCTGCGCCACCAGTAATATCAATGTTTTCAACTTTTATCCCTTCTATATCTGAGGCTCCAGCTCCTTGTTTAAACACAAAATTCCCTTTAAATTTTGAAGGAACTAAAATATTGAATTTAGAGTTATTATCTCCAATATTTATTATAGAACCTATTGCTTTATATCCTTTTTCAACTATTCCAATTTTATTACCATTTTTATTTACATCAATACCCTCACTATTATCAGAGATTTTACCTGTTATTTTTGCTTCGTCTCCATCATAACTCTTAATAGAAACTTCTGCTGCACAGATTTCTATGTTGATATCAGTTGCATCCGCAAGTGCTATTTTTTCATCTATTAACTTATTGTTATTTGAATTCTTATTTCCATCATCGGATTTATCATTTTTTGCATTATCCTCTGTTTGAGTGATATTGTTTTCTTTATTAATCACACTTTTTTCTTTGGATCTATTATCACATCCTACAAGTGAAATAGTTAATATACCTATAATAGCTACAATCAATATTTTCTTCATTGCTTAACCCCTTAATTTAAATTTATAATATCTATCTTTAATACATAGAAATTTCTCCCGTAACCCCCAATATATAAACATTATAAATAATATATTAAATATAAAATCTTAATTTACAGCTATTAATTTCTTAATTATTTCTGAAATCTTATAGTAAATCATCCTAGAAATCATAATCAGCGGCGTAGGAAAATTGACATTTTCTTAATTCTATAATATATTATTATTAATACTTGTTTTATGTTAAAGGGGAGTAGTTATAAATATAACATCAACAATCGCGACTATGCTTATAGTCTGGTGTTATGTGCCCATGTGGCAACGAGACTTTTAATATAACTTCAAATTTTTGAAGTTATATTAAAGGTCTTTTTTGTTACTAATTATTGCAAAAAGACTTCTTACCTATTTGTGCATTTTATTATAGCTTCTATATTAATTTTACATTTTCACCTAACCTATAAATTGCATAATTGCTCAATACGAACTTATATATATTTAACTAAATTTGAAAGGAAGATGTTGCATGAAAAAATATTTTTGTAAAACTACAGAAGATTCTTTAAAAGACTTTGATGTTACTTTAAATGGACTGACGAGTGCGAATGTTACCGAAATACTAAATACTGTTGGTGAAAACATTTTAAATGAAAAAAAGAAAAAGAGTATCTCTTCCATCTTTATGGAGCAATTCAAGGATTTACTTGTAATTATTTTAATTGCTGCTGCTGTTATTTCAGCTATGACTGGTAACATGGAAAGCACTTTTGTAATTATAGCTGTTATAACTCTGAATGCTATTTTAGGTACTGTTCAATATGTTAAAGCAGAACAATCTTTAGATAGTTTAAAAGCTTTATCAGCACCTAATGCCAAAGTTATTAGAAATAGAATTAAAATTGAAATACCCTCAAAGGATGTTGTTCCAGGAGATATCCTAGTACTAGAAGCGGGTGACTTAGTTGTTGCTGATGGTAGAATTTTAGAAAACTTTTCTCTTAAAGTTAATGAAAGTTCATTAACAGGTGAATCTGAAAGTGTTGATAAATTCCCTGATGTTATTAATAAAGAAAAAGTTGCTTTAGGTGACCAAATAAATATGGTTTTCTCTAGCTCATTAGTAACTTATGGCCGAGCTACTGTGCTTGTAACTAATACTGGTATGAAAACAGAACTTGGTAAAATAGCTACCCTTATGGAAGAAACAAAAGAAAAGAGTACGCCCCTTCAAATCTCTTTAGATGAATTTTCTAAAAAGTTAGCAATTGGAATAATGGGTATATGTGTTATCGTCTTTGGATTAAGCATGTATAGAGGCACTCCGCTTTTAGATTCATTAATGTTTGCTGTTGCCCTTGCTGTTGCTGCCATTCCTGAAGCTCTTAGCTCAATAGTTACAATTGTACTTGCTATTGGAACTCAATCAATGGCTAAAGAACATGCAATTATTAAAAAGCTTAAAGCTGTTGAAGGTCTTGGCTGTGTATCTGTTATTTGTTCTGATAAAACAGGTACCTTAACGCAAAATAAGATGACTGTAAAAAAGATTTTTGTTGATAATAAATTAATTGATAGTGACAAGATAGATTCTAAAAATTCTGATCTAAATTTTCTTTTAACTAGTTCGGTGCTTTGTAATGATTCTACATCCATAGATGGAGCTGAACTTGGTGATCCAACTGAAGTTGCCTTAGTAAATCTAGGTCATAAATATTCTATAAATGAAATTGAGTGTAGAAATACTTATACAAGGCTTAAGGAGCTCCCTTTTGACTCTGATAGAAAGCTTATGAGTACACTTCATGAAATAGATGGCAAATATATAATGGTTACTAAAGGTGCTCTGGATGTTTTACTGAATAGAGTTACTTCAATTAAAACTTACAATGGAGTAGTTGATTTTACTGAAAAAGATAAAACTAACATAAATAATACTAATAAGGAACTTTCATCACAAGGCTTAAGAGTTCTAGCTTTTGCTTATAAAGAACTCAATGAAAACAAAGAACTTACTTTAGAAGATGAAGATAACTTTACTTTCTTAGGATTAATTTCAATGATTGATCCACCTAGAGAAGAATCTAAAGCAGCCGTTAGTGATTGTATAAAAGCTTCTATTAAACCAATCATGATTACTGGTGATCATAAGATTACAGCTTCTGCTATTGCTAAGGAAATTGGAATCTTACAAGAAGGTGATTTAGCAGTAGAGGGTTTAGAACTTGATAAAATGTCTGATGATGAACTAAACTCTAAATTAAAACATATTTCAGTTTATGCAAGAGTATCTCCGGCTCATAAAATTAGAATAGTTCAGGCATGGCAAAATAAAGGTAATATTGTTGCTATGACAGGAGATGGTGTTAATGATGCACCAGCATTAAAACAAGCTGATATTGGTATTGCAATGGGTATAACAGGTACTGAAGTTTCAAAGGATGCTGCTTCAATGATTTTAACAGATGATAACTTTGCAACCATTGTTAAATCAGTTACTAACGGAAGAAATATTTATGCTAATATAAAGAACTCAATTAAATTCCTTCTTTCAGGTAATATGTCAGGAATACTCGCTGTACTTTATTCATCTATATTGGCACTTCCAGTTCCATTTGCTGCAGTACATTTATTGTTCATTAACTTGCTAACAGATAGTTTACCTGCAATTGCAATTGGTATGGAAAAGTCTAAAAAAGATGTTTTAAAAGACAAGCCTAGAGATGCTAGTGAATCTATATTAACTAAAGATTTTATTAAAGATGTTAGTTTTCAAGGTTTACTTATAGGAATATTTACTATAATTTCTTATCATATAGGACTAGCTACGGGTAATCATGGACTTGCTATGACTATGGCATTTAGTACCTTATGTTTAGCTAGATTGTTCCATGGATTTAACTGTCGAGGAAAAAGATCTATCTTTTCACTTGGAGTTTTCAATAATAAATTCAGTTGGATTGCTTTTATATCAGGTGTTATCCTAGTAAATGCAGTTTTACTTATACCAGCTCTTCAAAACTTATTTGAAATAACTCCACTTAGTACTAATGAAATATTATTAGTTCACTTATTTGCTTTTATTCCAACTTTAATAATACAAATATTTAAAGTAATTAGAGATGCTATTGAAGATAAAAATGAAAAAAATCAAGAAAAAAATAATCATCTTTCAAAAAATAAGGCTGCTTAAAGTATTACAGCAATAAATATATTATAAAATCATACAAAAAAGACTGTAGTAGATTTGTTTTCACACAAACCTCTCTACAGTCCTTAGCATTTATACGCCTTTAGGAACGTAATTGTATTAACTTTCCTATAAATTGTATTTAGGGTATGTTCGTACTATTGGACCATGATTGTTTGGATTAAAATTAATGCCATCCCCACCTCCACAACCTATATTTGAAGGGAATGTACCTCCATTAATATTTTCTAACTCTTTTTCATTTAGTGTTTTCATAAAAAAAACTCCTTTATTTATTATATTTAATAACATAGATAGATTTACTTATATAACTATCTAATTTTATTAGCAATTTAATATACATATTACAACAAAGTTTATTAGCTTTAATCTTTTAAATTTATCTTTTCAAGTAAATAATAAAGTATCTTCTTTTGCTTAGTAATAACCTGTGCTTCACAAGTCATTCCTATCTTAAGTTCACCTTGTTCTCCCTTATAACTAAATAAAGGTTTATTTTCAATTTCAGATTCAACGAAATAATAGCTCAATCCTGATTTTTGATCAACTGTTGCGTCTTCTGCTATATCAGTAATGGTTCCTTTAAGTTCTCCATATTCTTTATATGGTAGTGCTTCAAAATGATATTTAACTTTTTCTCCAACCTTCATTCCTGCTATATCCTTATTTGATACATACAATTTAACCTTATATTGAGAACTATCCTGAGGTATAACTGATAAAATTTCGTCTCCACTCTTTAAAAGTTGTCCCTTTGAAATATCATTCTTAACACTAACTACACCATCTATTGAAGCCTTGACGGTACTTTTATCAATATTAAATTGCAGTGTTCCTATATTAGTTTTTAATTCATCTAGTTTTACTTCATTTTCTTTTGTACTATCATCTAATTGAACTAATGTATCCATCTTGTATTTTGTAATTTCATTTGTAGCTAAATTCTTATTAGCATCATCAAGTTCAGGTGTACCTTTAGCCTTCTCTAAGTCAAGCTGAAGTTTTTCACTATCATTATTAACATCATTAAGCTTAGCTTTTATGTCTAATGCTGATTTATTTTTATATTTAGATAAATCAACTTGACCACTATCTAATGTTTTTTTTGTAGCACTTAATTTATTATTATAATCATCAATAATAAATTCCTTTTTTTTCTTAAGGCTAGCTATCAAACTTTTTTGACTTTTAATACTATTCTCTAATTGTTTGACACTGCTTTCATATTCTACAAATTTATTATAATATTCACTATCAGAATTAGAAAAACTATTTGAATTTTCATTAACACTTTCATTTAACAATTTTAAATTATCTATTTTCTCTTGTATTTGACCTTTCTCCGTATCAGTTGTAGAATCTAAACTTAACGAATTACTCGCTTGTGTTATGCTCTCTTGAATTTGTGAAATATAATTGCTTTTATATTCCTGTAATTTTAAAAGAGAATTGTTGTAAGCTATATTACCATTATCAACTTCAATCTTGTGATCATTAATATCTTTCTTATAGCTATCTTTTGCACTTTGTAATTCTATTTTTCTTTGTTCAATTGCATTTTCGAGACTTTTTATCCCATATTGGTAATCTGAATACTCAGAAGAATACAAATTTTCATCATCTAAAAAATTATTTTTATTATCTTTTATTGATTGAAGCAACATATCTAAACCATTTAGAACAGTATTATTATCACTAATTTGCTCAGAAAGACTTACAAGTGAAATTAATTTATTCTCATTTGTCTCATCAATCTCTAACCCTGTTTTTTCTCCAGTCAATGATAATTTTTTATTATTTGTTCTATATTGCAAATATTTATTGTAATACTTCATTTCATCAATATTATTAGAATCAAAATAATTTTTATTTTCTAATATAGAATTTCTAAATTTATTAATATTATCTGTGTCAGTTTGTAATGTTTTTAATTGTTTTTCATAATTAGCCTTACTTAAAACAATATCTGTAGAATCCAAAGTGTATAATATATCTCCTTCTTTTACGATTTGTCCTTCTTTAAAAAACATTTCCTTAACTTTACCATTAACTTCGTTTAAAACAGAAATAGTTTTATCATTTGATTTTACAACTCCATTTGTCTTGGTAACTATGTCTATTTCACCAAAGTAGCTCCAAATTAAGGCACTAATTAATAGTGCTATTAAACCATATGAAAATATACTGGTAAACTTATGTGGTTTTGCTTCAAGCAGCTCTCTACTATCTGTTATTTCGCTTAAATTTTGTATAATATTACTCACTTATATTCACCTCTAACACTTTAGTTGCTGCAACTTCTTCTTCATTAAAGTAATCTGGCATCTGTTCCTTCCATAAATCGAAGTAACGTCCTTTTTTACTTATAAGTTCAATATGTGAGCCACCTTCTATAAGCTTTCCCTTATCCATAACATAAATTTTATCGCATCTCATAATGGTACTTAATCTATGGGCTATAATTATAGTGGTTATATCTTTACTAAATTCATACATAGTTTTTTCTATAGCTTTTTCAGTTATTGAATCAAGACTACTGGTTGCCTCATCCATTATGAGTATTTCAGGCTTTCTAATAAGTGCTCTAGCAATAGCAATTCTTTGTTTTTGTCCACCTGAAATATTAGAACCATTTTCTTCTATCATAGTTTCATACCTTAAAGGCTGCTCATTTATAAAATCGTGAATCTTAGCCTGTTTACAGGCATCCACCACTTTTTCAAAATCTATATCTCCTTGTCCAAACAAAAGATTTTCTTTTATGGTTCCACTAAATAGAAATATATCCTGAGATATATGTGCTATTTTATTTCTTAAAGCTTCTATATTTATATCTTTAATATTGTATCCATTTATTAATACTTCACCTTTTTCGCATTGGTAAAAATTCATAAGCAGCTTAGATAAAGTAGTTTTTCCCGAACCACTTTCCCCTACTAATGCTATTTTTTCTCCTGGTGCTATACTAAGATTTAATCCTTCCAAAATTAGTTTTCTCGTACCATACCTAAAATCTACATTTTTAAACTCTATACCACCATTTAAAGTAGACGGATTAATTTTCTTATTTTCATCCACACTTTTCTCTAATTCTAAGTCTAATATTTCTCCAAGCCTATCTGCCGCAACAATAGCGGTTTGAAGTTGACTTTGTAAATTTATTAAATTCTCTATAGGATCAAGAAAATATGCAAGTAAAGAGTTAAAAGCTAATAATTGTCCAACAGACAATACACCTAAAATACATTCATAAGCACCTACCCATAAGATAACTACTGCAAAAATTGACTTAACTGAACCTTTTATAGAACTTTGCACATTGCTTATCAATCCTGTTTTAAAGGAACTTTTCATCAACTTAATAAATCTTTTTTCTGTTTCACCATTTACTTCTCTTTCTGCATTAAAAGCTTTTATTGTTTCAATACCAGAAAGAGATTCCACCAAATAAGAAGTTATTTTCGCATTGTTCTCCATATTTTCTCTATTAATATCTCTTATAGGTTTCTTAAAAACAAAAACTAAGATAGCATACAAAATAACTGGAATTATGGTAAGTCCAAATAAAAGACTATTTTGTGTAAATAGAATAAATGCACCAGCTATAGCCATTAAAGTGTCAATCATTATGGTTAAAGTTGCACCTGAAATAGCTTCTCTTATTTTGGTAGCATCATTAAATCTTGATACTATTTCACCAACCTTACGAGTTCCAAAAAAATTCATTGGTAGATTAATTACATGCTCATAATATCCTAACATTAAAGGTATATCTATTCTCTGAGCCAAATACATAAGTAATTGAGATCTAAAAGCATTCAATAAAATTCTAAAAAGGCTTAATACAATAAATCCTATTGAGATTATATTTAGCGTAGTTAATAGATTATATTGAAGTACCTCATCAACTAATATTTGAAAATAAAAGGCACCTAATATGCCTAATATAGTAAATATTAAAGATGCAAAAAATATATTTAAGACTAAAGCCTTTTGAGGTTTTATAAGTCCAAAGAATCTTGAAAACAGTCCTTTAGTTTCATCACCTTTTTTAAACTCCGCTGACTTTACCATAAGAATTAAGACACCTGTCCATATTTTAAAGAAATCTTCTGGAGTATACTTAACCATTCCTTTAGCTGGATCTGCAATTAAAATCTCTTTTTTAGTTATTCTATGTATAACTACATAATGCAAAAAAGAACCATCTATAACCACATGAGCTATAGATGGAAGCGGAAACTCAGTAAATATATCTTCTGGCTTACTAACCTTTACCCCTTTTGCTGTAAAACTAAGCTGCTCTGCGGCTTTAATAATTCCAAAAGCACTAGTTCCTTGTTTATCTGTTCCTGCTACCTCACGTATCTTTGATATTGGAATTTTAAGTCCATATTGTTTTGATATTGTAGCTAAACATGCTGCACCACAATCTTTAATATCATGCTGCTTTATGCATATGTATCTTTTAAATGGATTTTTCATTTTTTCCTCCAAAATTTGTAATCTTATGTATCATATTATTTAATATTTTATATTAATAGGATTTTATAATATTATTGCGTAAAAAATCAATATTATTGGCGTGAAACGTACAAAATCAAGCATAAACAGAAAATATATTAATATTTTCTGTTTATGCTTGATTTTGTACATTTATAGGAATACATATTTACTTAATGTGAGTATTATGTAAATATGTAATTGCAAATGTAAAAGACTTTGGGATTGAAGTTTGTGCGCAGAATGTAGAAAAGACATGAGGAAGTACATTTGCAAAAAATATAAACGAAAGTGAGGACAAAAATGAACAATTATGTTGAATTGACATTTGATGAAATGTTATGTATTGATGGAGGTAGATCTTGGGATTCACTGGGCGAAGGCGTTTCTACAATAGGAGGAGGCCTTATTGGTGGCGCTGTTGCTGGCGCTATTTATGGTTCAGCAGCAGGACCAGCTGGTGCAGCTGCTGGAGCTGTCATAGGTTTAGGCGGATATTGGTTACTAGAAGACTAATTATTTGAATTTAGGAGGAGAAAGATGGATAAATTTATTGAATTAGAAAATTTAAATGATATTAACGGCGGTGGTGCAATTTGTGCTGCTGCAGGAGCTTTAGTTGGTGGTACATATGGGTTTGCCGCCGGTGTAGTTGTTGCTAATCATTCTGGTAATATTCATGATATGTTTAAGACGGCTTGGGCTAGTGCGTGTATAGGTGGAGGCATTGGAGCACTAGTTCCTGAGCCATAGCCAATAATTTACTTTTAAAGATTTGATTTATATTTCGCCTTGCAATTTGTAAGACGAAATATAAACATGTAGCCATTATTCATTAAGGCATATGAAAGAAAATATTAAGTCAAATGTGCTATGTATATTTTGTGAAGTGTCAAGGATATATGACTCAAAATTAACTAGTATACTAACTTTTTTTCAAAAGTTGATCACAATATTGATGAAAATTCACAAACTTTTAAGGAGTAGTGCATATGAAAGAAAATACATTTATAAGATTTTTTTTATTCGTTACTGCTAGTACAGCTGTATTAGGTATATTTTTATTTATTTGCTCTAAGTTATTTCAATTAGAAACACCTTTATTATATATACTTTTGTATATAGGATTTTGTTTGTATTCTGGAATAGGAATGGGATTGTTTGGTCATGTTTATGCCAAGAATACTACTATTACGATAAATAATGCAAATAATACAATCCAAAACATAGGAGAAATGTTAGATAGCTCCAAATATTTAAAGTTTAAAGAAACAAATAATGAAATAGTATTTTGCTCCACTAAGTACCACGAGTGGTTTTATGGTAGGATTTACATTCAAAAATATGAAGACAAGATTACCATTAATGCAGCTAAATGTATTATTAACAAATACTTTACCAGAATAGATTAAACTGAATTTCGTTATTTAACAAAAGAGTTGTCGTGAAGATTAAAAAAATTTGCGTACTACTCTTTTCTAATATAAGTTTGCGATATTATGTGTCATATATTTTAAAGATGTTTTTTTCATTTATTTATTTTCAATAAACTTTTTTATTATTATCTTTCTTCTTAATATATTCTTTAAGAAAAATAATATATCATAAAAAAATTGACTTAACTGAACCTTTTATGAAACCCTGCAAATTACCAATCAATCCTGCTTTAAATGAACTTTTCATCAATTTAATAAATCTTTTCTCAATTTCACCATTTACTTCTCTTATTTTAGTAGCATCATTAAATCTTGATACTATTTCCTCAACCTTACGTGTTCCCCAAAAAAACTCATAGGAAGATTAATTACATGCTAATAATATCCTAGCCTTAAGGGTATATCTGTTCTTTGAGCTAAGTACATAAGTAATTGTGATCTAAATGCATTGAGTAAAATCTTAAAAATACTAACTACAATAAAGTAAATATTAATGAAGCAAAAAATATATTTAATATTAAAGCCTTTTGAGGTTTTTTTATAAGTCCAAAGAATATTGAAAATAATCCCTTTGTTTCATCACCTTTTTTTAACTCCGCTGACTTTACCATAATGATTAAGATACCTGTCCATATTTTAAAGCAATCTTCTGGCGTGTACTTAACAATTCCTTTGGCTAAATCTGCAATTAAATTTCTTTCTTTTTGCATTATGTATAACTACATAATGCAAAAAGAACCATCTATAACCACATGAGCTATAGATGGAAGCGTAATCTCAGTAAATATATCTTCTGGTTCTCTTACCTTTACAAACCAATCTGCTCTGCAACTTTAATAATTCCCAAAGCACTAGTTCCTTGTTTGTCTATCCCTGCTACTTCACGTAGCTTTGAGATTGGGATTTTAAATCCATATTGTTTTGAGATTATAGCTAAACATGCTACACCACAATCTTTAATATCATGTTGCTTTATACATAAATTATGCAACTATAACTAAGTCTGTATATCATAGATAACAACATGTATAAATTTACAATTTATTGAATTATGTAGTACTATAGGTGTTATAAAAGACTATTTTAAAGATATCTAACTGCAAACATTTTATAATAAAGTTTTAAGGAGTACAATTATGTCGAAGTTAAAATCATGGATATTATGGTTGCTTTCAAGTATTTGTTTCTTACTTGGTGGCATAATCGACATAATTAATAAGAATTTTAATTTAGGAATTATGTTTCTATTTATAGGAGTATTATATTTTGTTTTAAGTATAATTTATTATAAAAAAAATAAAGAATTATAGTTTATAGTAATCTTATATTAGCAAAGGAAATAGTTCATGCCCTTTTAAGTTTAACTATTTCCTTTGTTCATATATTTTATTGGCTTCTTAAAAATAAAAACTATAATCGCATACAAAATAGCTCAAATTATAGTAAGCCCAAATAAAATACTATTTTGCGGAAATAGAATAAATGCACCAGCTATAGCCATTACAGTATCAATTATTATGGTTAAAGTTGCACCAGAAATCACTTAAATATATACTACAATATTAGGAATATTCAAGTGATTTTTAATATTATATTAATTAGATAGAAAGGACTTTAAAATGAATAAAAAGAAGAACATGAATTTGATTTGTTCTATTATTACTATATTTTTTATTTTATCTACATTTTTTCTATTAAGAAATGAAATAATGGATTTTATTAATAATACATTATTATATAAAGAAACTTACTCGCTTAATTTAACAACTGATCAAAAAACAGCAGACTTTGAAGAGTTTTACAATACTATTGTTGAGAGTGTTCCTTTATTGGATGAACAAGAGATCCTTTATGGTGTTAGCTTTAAAAAAAGAAAAGATTATTATTTAAACTTAATAAAGAAAACTGAAAATGATTTCCAGTTCTTTTGTACCATGTCAGCTATAGAAGAGGATATACCAAGTATGCATACAGACATTTGTAAGCCTATATATTCTAATATTTCAAGTTTACAATGCTATAATTCAAAAAAAATCTCTTCTACATATAATATTAAGTCCTTGACAGAGTATTGGTATAAAACCATAGAAAATGCTTGTAAACAATTTTCTGAGGTACAGAGAGTGAATTTTAAATATATTAATGGCCAATATTTATTTGACCCGCTAGGTTCAGGTGATAAATACCAGGATTTAAAAAGATTTGACCTAGTATCTATTAATAATGAACCTATGAATGAGTATATAGTAAAAAATATTTCTACATATAATCTTAGGTATGACTATAAAAGGAATGTTCCTTATCGTTGGTATTTTACATTGAATGATAGTGTTGGCGAAAAGGTTAATGTAACTTTGTTCAATTCTGATGACAGTAGTACTATAAATACAGAATTATATTTTGATATTCAACTTGAAATTGTTGATACAGTTGCTCCTTTCTATGACGAAAATGAACAAAATAGAGATGAAGATAATAGTAAAAAGAATTTTTGTAGTTATTTGGATTATGCAAATAATATAGGCTATATTGAGTTGAAAAATATGTCAAACTCCCAAGGGGATGAATTAAAGACAACTCTAGAAAGTATGAAAGATATTGATAATATTGTTATAGATTTAAGGGATAATTATGGAGGGCTGAGAGAATATACAATCAATTATTTGTATCCTGCACTTTATAGTAAGGATGTAAAAACTAAACTTAATTGGACTGTTCCAATTTCAGATTCTAATAAAATTATTAATAACAACTTATCAAATAGATTATCTTATGAAATTGGTAAAGATGATAAGAGTATGTATTATACACGTGAATATACATACAAAGGACAAGCATCCAAAGCAAAACAAAATGTCTATTATTTAATCAATTCAGATACAGGATCAGCGGCAGATAGTTATGTATCTATAGTAAAAGAAGACCAATTGGGCACAATAATAGGCTCAAATACTTATGGAGAAGGAATTGCAGATTCATTTCGTTGTAGTTCATTAAAAAATAGTGGCCTTGTTTATATTTACTTCCCTAGTATTTCATATAATAGAGATGGAACAAATAATTCTTTATACGGAACGAGTCCTGATATTTATATTGAACCTACAAAAGATAGTTTTTATCAAGAAAGAAGTTTAAAAGCAAATAATGTAGATATAGGCCTTTATACTGAAAAGGTGAAATATGATCCAATTTTAATCAAAACAATTGGAATGATACAACAAGGTAATACTCACAAATGATTCATTAGAACATTACGTGATTTGTTAAAGATTGGTACAATCTGCATATTTATAAAAAAGCCACATTCTGGAACTAATATCCATAATGTGGCCCTTTCTTGTTCTATAGGAATTGAATCTCATAATTTTCTTTGTCTATTATAATAACCTGTATAATTTTTAAGTTTATTGCTCTATAATCATGAATTGCTATATTTCTGAATCCAACCATAGCTTTCATTTTTTTATTTAATTCATCATCTATTATATTATTTTCCTTAAGCGCTTCAAATCAATCTCTACTATTTTGTAGTATACCCAGCCTTTTTTCTGACACTACATGCATAGCTAAATCTATTGATGCTTCACATGCTCTTTGTATATTCAAAATTATTGAATACTGTATTATATTTTTGCTAAGACCTTTGTATTGTTATGTTTCTAAATTCTATAGTATACTAATAATAGTTAACTATTTATTTTGTTTTAACGTAGGAGGAACTATGAATAAATTTATTGAAAAAGCTAAAATCACTCATAATTTAGATAAAGAAGAGCTATTAGAATTATTACAAAATGATGATATAAATGAGGAATTGTTTAAAGCAGCAGATGAAATCCGTCAAAAATATTTAGGTGACTATGTTCACTTAAGAGGATTGATTGAATTTACAAACATATGCAAAAGAAATTGTATGTATTGTGGACTACGACGAGATAATAAAAATATTGAAAGATATAGACTAACTGAAGAAGAAATTTTAGATTTTGCAAAAAAAGCAGTTAGTTATGGTTATAAGACGCTTGTTCTTCAAGGTGGCGAAGATGACTACTTTACTAAAGAGAGAATGACTAATATCGTAAAAGAAATAAAGAAATTAGGCGTTGCCTTAACTTTAAGCTTAGGTGAAAAAACTTATGAGGAATATAAAGCATTTAAAGAAGCTGGTGCTGATAGATATTTAATACGTATTGAAACTACAGATAAAGAACTTTATGAAGCTATGGATCCCAACATGAGTTTTGAAGAACGATTAAATTGTTTAAAAGACTTAAGAGATTTAGGATATGAAGTTGGAAGTGGTATTCTTGTTGGTCTTCCAAATCAAACTTTAGAATCAATCGCTCGTGATATATTATTCTTTAAAGAAATTAATGCTGATATGATTGGCATAGGTCCATTTATACCAAATGAAGATACACCACTAAAGGATGCGCAAGGCGGAGATCTTACTTTAGCCCTAAAGGTTATGGCTTTAACACGTTTATTACTTCCAGATATAAATATTCCTGCAACAACGGCAATGGAATCTTTAACACCAAATGGTAGAATAATTGCACTTCAAAGTGGTGCTAATGTTGTAATGCCTAATGTCACTGAAGGAGACTACCGAAAACTTTATGCACTCTATCCAGGTAAAATATGCACAGGCGATACACCATCTCATTGTAGAGGCTGCATAACAGGTAAAGTAACAGGTATTGGTAGAATTATTTCAGATGACTATGGATTTAGAGGCAATCAAAGTACTAATGCTCATGATAAAAACTAATAATTTATAGATAACCACATCAAAATTTATATTTATACTTGGTACCATATTCCATATTTCATATACTTGGATGTATATCAAAACGGAGAAATCAGAAACATTTTTGTAACCACAAGGGTCATAATATGCAGCAGGCATTTGAAAATAAGCTGCTAAAAGCACTTAATGGAAGGTTGTTCCACTTTAGCTTGTCAACTGAATAGTTGGAGCAAGCTAAAGTGGATGCAACCTTCCATTTAGTGCTTTCAGCGAAATTTTCATAGTCCTGCGGAACAACAATGTTTCTGATTTCGGTGGATATACGCATAAGTATGATTTCACCGTGGGTATCTCTATTTCATAACTTTTCTCAAAAGATTAATCTTATCCTTAAATGGTGCAAATCTAAATGAAAATTCAATATATGTTCCTCTCTCTACTACACCTTTTTCATGAGTAAAGGTATCAAAACTTTTCTTTCCATGATATGAACCCATCCCACTTGTTCCCACTCCACCAAAAGGAAGATTGGTTGTTCCAACATGGAGTATAGTATCATTTATAGTAACTCCACCTGAGGATGTTTCTCTAATCACTTTTTCTATATTATTTTTGTCTTCTGAAAAATAATATAGTGCTAGCGGCTTGTCTCTTTTATTAACATATCTTATTACTTCATCTAAATTATTAAAAGTTATAACTGGAAATATTGGTCCAAATATTTCTTCTTTTAGTACACTTGCATCTTCTTTTACATCCGTTAAAATAGATGGCTCGAAATACAATGTTTCTTCATCGTAATTTCCACCATAATATATATTCCCATCTTCTAAGTATTTAGATAATCTATTTATTTCACGTTTACTTATTATTCTTGGATAATCTGGACTTTCTTTAATATTTTCTCCATATTGAAGCTTAAATTCTGTCACTACTAGCTTTAAAAATTCATCTTTCACTTCATTATGAATAAATAAATAATCTGGTGCCACACAAGTTTGTCCCGAATTTAATAACTTTCCCCAAACAACTCTCTTGGCTGCCTTACTTAAATTAGCATCTTTATCTATGATACATGGACTTTTTCCGCCTAATTCTAAAGTTACAGGAATAAGCCTTTTTGAAGCTTTCTCCATTATTATTTTGCCAACCTTTATACTTCCCGTAAAAAATATATAATTAAAATCTTGTTCTAATAATTCTTCAACACATTCTTTGCCTTCATTTGCACCAACTACCTTTATATATTCTTCATTAAAATTTTCATTTATCATTTTTTCAATTAACATTGATGTATTTACTGTATTCTCTGAAGGCTTTATTATTACAGTATTTCCTGCAGCTATAGCACCTATTAATGGCAAAATAACTAATTGAAATGGATAATTAAATGGCCCTATTATTAGAACTGTACCATAAGGTTCCTTTTCAATATAATTTTTGCTTGGAAAAAACATAAGTGCTCTTTTAACCTTTTTTCTTTTGCTCCATTTTTTTATGTTTTTTAAATGTATATTTATTTCTTCATACACCATAGCAATTTCACTAAAATAACTTTCAAACTCAGATTTATGTAAATCCTTTTTTAAAGCATTTATTATTTTTTGTTCATTATTCTTTATTATTCTTTTAAGCTTCATTAAATTCTGTTTTCTGAAATCTATATTTAATTGCTGACCATTTTGAAAATATTCTTTTTGCTTATTTACCAATTCTTTAATTTCCATAATAACTCCTTTTACATTATTGTTAGTTATTTTAAATACACTTATTTTAACTACTCAGACTTTTGTAGTACACATAATTTTGATCAAATACTTTTAATGGAATTTTAAATTCTGGAAATCCGAATACATAAGGTGCTATATCATATAATTGATAATAAATCACAAGATTATCACCTTCTATATAGAAACTTTGGTTTTCATTAATTCCCTTAAATGCTTTTCCTGAATCAAAATAATTATCAGGATTTTTTCCAATTTCTTCTCTTATATTTTTATTAATTATATCACTATATGGATATCCTTGAACAAATAATTCCTTTAGTTTTATTAAGCTTTCTTTTTCTTTATCTATTGTATAAGAAGTCCTTGTTGTTATTCCATGGGCTCCTCCTAAATACTCATAATAGTCATTGTATAAACTAAGAAGTAAGTTATTATCTTGAGTTATTGTATATCTTGAATAAATTTCATAGGGGAATGTTGGCTTTTCTTGTCCTTGTCCTCCAAAATATTCTTTTGAAGTCTTTTCTGCCTCTTCAACTTTAGGCAAAATATTATTATTAATTACATTATTTATCAAACTTATTTTTTTTTCATCACTTCCAGCTATTAATTGAGGTATCTTTATGTCTTCTTTTAGATAATCTAGATTTTTAGTTATAGACTTTTCCACAACTGTTAATTTATTTTCACTTTGTATTTTACTACTTATCCACAATTGTTGTGGATAAGCTGTATATAACATAGAAGTTATGATCATTAGCCCTGTTATATTTGCTACCACAGTCATTTTCATGCCTCCTTAATTTATACACTTTACGACTTTATTTATTATATCCACAAAATTAATTTGTCGTATTATGTCTATCAACATATTTGTAACAGGTTATCCACAAGTGATTGTGGATAATGTTAGTAAGTTGTACTATTTGTATATTATGCTACACTTTTGAAAATCTTATTCTTAAATTAAGGGGTAAAAATCAAGCCAAAATTTTTATCTTAAAGTTGGTAGCTTTCATTATAATTTAGGCTATAATTATAAAAGAATACTATCTTCCATTTGAATTTAAGACAAGGAGGTCACTAATATATTTATGTTTAGAAAGAATACATCAATACTGAATATATCTTGTAAACGTATTTTAAAAGAACATGTTTATAAAAATAAAAATTATCTAATATCCCTAATAGTCTTCTTGATTCTAGTATTAACTAGTTATTTAGCATTTCATAATTTTCCTTCTAAAAAAATTGCAGAAGGTAATATTGATAACACAAATGTAACTGTAATTGAATCCCATAATAGTTCTACAATGCAAGATATTAATTCTTTAAATAAAACTAACTCTGAAAATAATTTGATAATTAAAGCTGAAGATACTTTAATAAATGATAATAGAGGTGTACCCGTATTATATTATCATTCTGTTAGTGATTCTGCTGATAATGAAGTAACAATAACTCCAGCTATGCTAAAAACACAGCTAAAATATATACAAGATGAGGGTTATGTAACTTTAACTTTAAGCGAGTTTAAATCATATATATTAGATAATTCGCCAATCCCAAAGAAAAGCATAGTTATTACTTTTGATGATGGATATATGGATAACTATTATAATGCTTTTCCTATATTGAAGGATTTAAATATGAAGGCAACTATATTTTGCATAACCTGTGAGTTAGATGGTTCTTATTATTTATCAAAAGATGCTATAGTTGAAATGTCCAATAATGGAATAGATATTCAAAGTCATACTGTAACTCATCCTAAACTTGATGAAATGACTTATGATAAACAATTAATAGAGTTAACAGAATCTAAAAAAACCTTAGAGTCAATAACAGGCAAAAAAATCGATTCAGTTGCCTATCCTTTTGGAAATTTTAATAATGATAGTGTTAAAGCAGCAAAAGAGGCAGGTTATACTTTAGGTTTTACTACTAAAAGAGGCTTATCAGATAGGGACGATGATCCACTTAAGCTTGATAGGATCTATATTAATTCTAAATATGATATGAATACATTTAAAGAAATATTAACTGAAACAAAAAAGTAACCTAATGAGGTTAGGCATATTAAAATAAATAACAAGTCAGTATGCTTGTCTATTTTGTGTAAGACTTTGTCAACAACATTAGCTAATAGCCTGCTATGAACTAATATTGTTTCCTCGTCTTACGCAAAATATACGTCGCATCTTTGACTTGTTATTTTCTTTAATATGCCTTACTTTCTTGTTTTATTTTTTTGTATTACTTTCTTGCTCTTCAGGTGAATATTGTGGTAACTTCTGTTGATTTCCTACATTATTAATAATTATAGGTATATTATTCTCAGAAATAAATTTATTCGTTACATTAAGTTTTCCATACTTTAAAGCTTGTCCGCTTACAGTAATTAATGTTTTTTTGCTTAGGGTTGGAATTTCTTTGTTTATTTCTAGCATTCCATTGTTTAATGCATATTCAAATGTTTTAGCAACAGCTTCATCAATATCTTTATTTATTATATTAATATTTTTAATAAGTTGTTTTCCTTTATCTGTAGGCGAAGATGCCTCTATAACTTTATCAAACTTATTAACATGTAATACTATATTAGATGTTGTTTCTATGATAACTGTGCTTTGTGATATTCTATATTCTATAACAATACCACTTCCAATTAATATAAGTATAAATAACAAAATAGAAATATGTATCCTGTAATTTCTTAAGGTTTTCTTCTTATACCCTTCACCTATTTCTCCAACATTTATTTTTTCCTTAGTTTTTATTTTAAAAAATTCACCCATGGAAGTTAATATATATGCAGATCTTTTAAACGCTTTTATTACCAATCCTTTATATAACTTCTTGTTTTCATTTGCTATGTTCCTTATATTATTATCTTCTCGTAGCTTTATTCTAAAGTAATCTTGTATGCCTCTATAGTTGGGATTGGTTAAGATTATATAATAAACTATAATGTAATCTCTACATTTTTCTATATATTCAGATTTAATTCTAATTAATTTATTTAGCTTTGCTATTGGTAAGTCTTGTTTCCGGCTTATTATTTTAATTAACTCATCATTCTCAGCTATGTAGTAGGCTATATTTAAAGCCATATTTCTATCATTTTCTTTAAGTGGAAAATTCACTAAGTCTTTAATCAAAATGTTATACATATTTAATTCATTCAAAAATAAATTTATCTGCTTATTTCTATTACTTTCAACTAAATCTCCTATTAATGACATTGATGGGATTGAAGCAAATACATATTTATCTTTATTAAAGTCCAAATCTTCCATATAACAACACCTCTTTAAAATCTCAAACTTTTAAGTCGTTCAAAAGAATAATATCAAAATTGTAACTTCTTCATACTATGTTATTATAGCATATAACGCTACTTATCCATAAAACTTTATATATCTAAATTGCGTATAATCAAAAATATGCCTTAGTTTCAAATCAATATTTAGGAGATAGTTTATGAAAAGAAAAATCATCTATGTAGATTTTGTAAAGAAGCGTAGGATATCATTTACACATTCCATAATAAACAAAATTATTTCTTTATTATTTATCAAATTTAAGATTAAAAATAACTCTTCCACTAATATAGATATGAATAAAAAAAGGCGTATTTCCAATTAATTCAGCATGCTAATTTATTTTATTTAATATGCATAATTGTAAATTCAAATATATATGCTAAAATATATACAGTATTAAAACATTTAAACGAGGTGAATATATGAGAGTTGGATTAGGATATGATGTGCATAGATTAGTCACAAATAGAAAATTGATTTTAGGCGGAGTTGAAATCCCATATGAGAAGGGATTGCTTGGTCATTCAGATGCAGATGTGCTTCTTCATGCTATAATGGATTCTTTATTAGGAGCATGTGCGCTTGGAGATATTGGTAAACACTTCCCAGATACAGATGATACTTTTAAGGGCGCATCAAGCATTGCATTACTAAAAGAAACTGGTAAGTTAGTTTTTAAAGCTGGTTATATGATAAATAATATAGATGCTACAATAATAGCTCAATGCCCAAAAATGTCACCACATATTGAGTATATGAGAGAAAATATAGCACAAACTCTTAATATAGATATTAATCAGATAAATATTAAAGCTACTACTGAAGAGGGGCTTGGCTTTACTGGTGAAATGCTTGGGATTTCTTCTCAGAGTATAGCTTCTGTTGAAAGTATTCAAATTTAGAAATTTAATTTTAAATCGATATTAGGAATATTTCAAAAAAATAACAAGCCCGTATGCTATTCTATTCCGTATCATACTTCATTGGTATGTTCCTGCGAGGCAAACCTACCACCTTGTCTGATGCGAAATGTATATCATCTTTGCTTGTTATTTTATTTCATATGCCCTAAATAAAAATATAAGAGATATTTATTTGATTGTGCCTTAGTATACCTCACTTAATTTTTTCAACAAAATCTTTCTAAATATTGATCCCTTGATTGAATCACTTGTAGCAAACTTACACATATCTCTCCATTCATCTATTGTCATACCTATTCTCTGCTCTAATTCTTGCTGGGTACTTGTTAATAGTGTAGATGAAATTACAAATTCGCCCAATTCTTCTGGAGTTTTAAAAACTTTTATATATAAAAATTCTGTATTATCTCCCATCCACTTTTTATTAAAGTCTACAGCAAATTTTTTTAGTTCTGCTTCACCTTTAGTCGGTGACATTCTCCATAAATTATTCAAAAATTCATAATCGTTTTTCATACTAATAGAAACTTCTTTACTTATTTTATTTAATTTTTCTCCTTCACAAACAATTTTATCAACTGTTACGTGCGGGATTTTAGTTACCAATTTTTCTTTTCCATATATCCATTTATAAAATGCTTCTTGTAAAAATGAATACTGAAAATATCCAATTAACCCTCTTATATTGGGACAATATCCCCACATATTGTTTATTCCATTTTTATTTCCAAATATAATTGTATGAAAATAAATACTTTTTTCAGTAGGTGGTTTTTGCATAAACATATGGCCTCTTAATGTCTTGTTCTGGCTGATGACTGTTTCCCAGTAATTAAATGAATTAAAATTCTCCCTCACTTTACTCACCTTTCTATACAATATTTTATACAATATAATATATAAACACCATCTATAATTTATAATTATATTATATAGCGTTTAATACTCTATTATAAAGTTTAACGTGTCTATTTTGTATTAATTCCCACCTATTACTATATTATACATTATATACTATATTATTACTATTATGTAAATTTTTATTTATTATATTAAATTGATATTTTTTATTGATTCCTTTATAATATTATTGTCAAGTAACTTCATATAATATATGAGAGGATTCAACTTCCTCCTTATATAAAAACCAAAGATTCCAACTTTTACTCAATGTAATTTTTACAAAGAAGCTGTATATCTTTTTGATATATGAGACAAATTCTAAGGAGGATTAAACATTGTCTTTATGTGAAATATGTAATGCTGAAGCTGATATACATCATATTATTCACAGAAGTGAAGGTGGCTTTGATATAGAATTAAATTATAAATATTTATGTCCATCACATCATAGAGGAAAATATGGACCCCATCACTCTAAAGAGGTTGATCTTAGATATAAATTAAATCTTCAAAATAAATTATATGATATATTAAAAAAAGATTATTATTCTTTTAAAGATTTAGTATTAGAATTAAATATACCTAAAAACACACTTAAAAGGATAACAAGAAATTTAAAGGTTTATAAAGAAGGCTATAAAAAATCAGAAGTTATTTTTAAAATACTTGGTGAACATTTCTATTCTGAAGAGATGATTGTTAATTTAACTTTAGACAAATTAATTGAAGATAATTATTAGATTTTTAAGGCAAATGGACTTGCTATTTATTTGATTTTGCCTAACATGTTTAAACTATAAATTACACTTGTTTAACCTAAAATTGAGTCACTTTAAAATAGAGTTTTATTTCTATTTTAAAGTGACTCAATTTTTTATTTTACAGATACATATTATGCATCTGACTTATGTGGTCTCTGACAAAATTGAATACATAATTAAATCTCACAACACTGCCCGTAGGTAAAAGTGACACACTACTTCTCAACCTCTATATAATATTAGATACATTGTATACTCCTAGCTCCTCATATTCTGCATCATATTCTTTGCTTTCTTTTTGCTTAATATAATCTTTCAATTCAGTTATCTTATTGCATCCCCACCCAAAATCCCTAGATAGTAAATCTACTTCTAGTTTTTCCAACGAAGGCTCACTTAAGTCCATAAAATTGTCTGCTAATGGCCATTCTAAATTAATTGCTTCATACATTTCATATTCTAGATTTAATTCTTGTAATTTAATATTCTCTGACCCTATTCCTTGAATATTGTATTCTTCTAAACATTGTAATTTTATCTCTTGTATATCTATAGCCAATTCATTGTTAAGGTCTTCTTTTTTAATTCTGAATTGTTTTACTTTTTTTATCAAATCTTCAGCTTTATATAACAAAATATCAGAACTATTGTTTACTTTTTCTGCAAGCTTTGCAAGCTGTACTGATGAATCTGTTACTTGTTCCAAAGAGCTTGATGTATCTTTTATTTCTTCTGATAATTGATTTACAGTTTCAATAATAAAATCCTTATTACAACTAATATCTTCAAATGCATTACTAATATTAGAAACGTTAGGTGTAATTTCATTAACTAATACTGCTATTTCTGAAAATGAACTTGATGCTTGATAAATTATACTTTTTTGTTTTTCTAATTCATTATCCATATTGCTAGATTCTTCTACAAGTTTATTTATTATTTTCATAAGTCTATTTATTATCTTAGAAATGTTTTGTGCTGATTCTTTACTCTTGTCTGAAAGCTTTCTAACTTCTGATGCTATAACATTAAATCCTCTACCAGCCTCACCAGCACTAGCTGCTTCAATTGCTGCATTAAATGCTAAAAGATTTATTTGTTCTGAAATACCATTTATAATATTGATAATTTGATTTACATTTTTCATATCCCCCTGCATATACTCTATACTAATTGAAAATTTTTCAAAACTATCATTAACACCAATAATTCCATGATTTAATTCCTCTATATCCTTAGTCCCTCTTAGTGATTTATCATTTATAACTGAAACATCTTGCCTGATTGAATTGACATTATCTTTAACTCCATTTACTTCATTTCCGAACTTAGTAAGTGTATTAGTTATTTCTTCAAATTCACAGCTTTGCTTATTAGTGCTAGCTGAAACTTCTCCTATAGATGCCGATATTTCTTCCGTAAGAACTGATAACTGTTCTGCAATTTCATTTAGTGATAATGAACCCTCTCTTACTATATTCGCATTATCTCTCACTGATTTTATCATTCCACCAACTGAGGATTTAGCTTCACCTACACTTTTACAAATCTCACTTATTTCATCATTACCTTTAGTATATTTATTGTTAATTTGAGTGTAGAAATCCCCTTTTGCAATACTATCTACATAAGTTTTGGCTCCTAGCAACCTGTTAATAACTTTAATGGTAAACCCAATAATTATAATACATATTAGTAATATCATAATAATTGTTACCACAGTATCCACAATTGCTAAACTATTCAATGCACTCAATAAATCTTTTTCTTCAACAGTAATTCCTATTGAAAGTCCTGTATCTCCTATTGGACTGTATGTAATGTATCTTTCTTTACCTTCATAACTATACTTTCCAATTCCTGATTTAGTTCCGATAATCATACTTTTCCCTATATTATTCAACTCATCTAATAGACCTTTCTCTGATACCATATTAGTAATATTCTTATTTTCAGTTACTAATGTTTCATCTTCTGCAACTATGAAATTTCCATTACTATCTACAATTAAAGAACTTCCTGTTTTTAAAAAACTTACCTCTTGATTTAAACTCGAAAAATCTTTACAATCTTTTACAGATGTAATAATTCCAATTATATTATCTGAAGAATCTTTTATAGGAACTGAATATGATATTACTTTTTTACTTGTAATCGGATCTATATATGGATTTGTTATAGAGTCTTCCCCTTTTATTGATTTCATAAAACTTTGTGTTGTTTTTATTCCTTTTTTATTTCCTAGTGCATCTATTGAATTTCCATTTTTATCACTTATACTTAAATTCAATTGTCCAATTGTCTTTAATGCAGGTTTTAAAATTTCTATTTTTTCTTCTAATGATATATTTTCATTAGTAATTATAGGATTACTCGCAATCACTTGAAGGTTTTTTATTTCACTTTTTATTTGATCATCTGCCCTTCCTGCTACATTTCTAGTCATTTCTGACATTGTACTCAAATTACTTTCTTTTAATGAATCACTTGCAAATTTATACCCTAGCCCCGATAATACTATAAATGTAATAAGTAACATTGGTATTAAAAACATGATAATCTTCACTTTAATACTTCTAAATTTTTTATTCATCTCTGCCTCCTGAAATAAATAACTTATATTTTTTTATACAGGTTCATTGTATTGCATCTTATTAAATTTCTTATTAAGAATGCATTAATATCTTGTTAATATAGTATTAAAGTCTTGTTAACATAATTAATCTACATTAAATATAATTTGTAAGTATTCGAAATATTTTTATGTTAATTTGTTGACATAGAAATATTCAATGATTATAATAAGAAATATTAATATAATAATACGTTGATGAGGACAGTAAGCTAAAATTCTATTTTTCAGAGAGAGAATATACTGGTGTGATTATTCTTAAATAAATTTAGACTGAAAACCACCTCTGAGTGGCTTTAATAAAGCCCGTCATTATCACGTTACGATAAATTCAAGTGACCTATTTTATTGGTTTATTTAAGGTAGCCTTTTGTGGTACTATAGTCTAGTACTCGAACTATTTTATTTAATCTACTTTTAGGTAATTAGAGTGGAACCACGGATATTACTTCGCCTCTATATTTTTAGAGATGGAGTTTTTTTATTTGTCAAAATTATTATTTGTATATTATTGAAGGGAGTTTTTAAAATGATAAAAGTAACTTTAAAAGATGGTTCAGTTAAAGAATTCGAAGCTGGATTATCAGTTTATGAAATTGCTAAATCAATTAGTGAAGGTTTAGCTAGAAATGCTTGTTGTGGTATTGTTAATGACAAAGTATGTGATCTTAGACGCGAAATTAATGAGGATATATCTTTAAGTATATGCACATTTGATTCTCAAGAAGGTAAAGACGCACTAAGACATAGTGTATCTCACGTTTTAGCTTATGCTGTAAAGAGATTATTCCCTGAAACAAGATTAGCTATCGGACCTTCTATTGCTACTGGATTTTATTATGACTTCGATAAGGAAGTTGCTTTCACTGCTTCAGACTTAGAAAAACTTGAAGCTGAAATGCAAAAATTAATCAAAGAAAATCCTT
>Ga0224516_1000042_pt1 | contig 31970 bp, 41 predicted proteins | sample IRFST0metaG_FD_179884 | JGI IMG/M metagenome (GOLD analysis project Ga0224516, IMG submission 179884) | Peat soil microbial communities from Stordalen Mire, Sweden - IR.F.S.T0 | ecosystem: Environmental > Terrestrial > Soil > Wetlands > Peat | place: Sweden: Norrbotten County, Stordalen Mire... | reverse complement strand
CCTTTTCCACGAGCAGAAGCTCATCAGCAGCAAGCGGGCATCATGCTACGTTACGCCCCTTGAGGAGTGAATCTGCGTCTCGTCGGTGGGGGCTGCAGTGGTGTAGGGTCGCGCCCAGCAGATGCTTTGGGGGTTTTAACCCCCATTTCCGTTATTTGCTCGCAGGCACGGCGCAATAACGCAGTTGGCTGATGATCTGCGATTGCTGGCTCATGGCATCCGCCAGGTCGAATATTCCGGTGACATCGACAACGCCAATGGCGGCTATTGCTGAGCCTCCACTGTCCTGAATGGGGGCAACTATGACCGGTACGTTCGCGTATTCCCCCGCTTGCGGCCGCGTCTTTATCAATGTGTTCTCGGCAAGAACTCTTTCAAGTATCGGCCCGGTAAAGTTCCGACTTTTCACCTTGCCGTCTTCGATTTGAACGCCGTGATGGCTCTGGCTTCGTATCGTGACGGGCAGGCCGCCTAATACAGCGTGAAATGCCAATGCGATTGGGATTAAATCGCTGCTCACGGAATCTGATGAAAGCCTAAATTGTTCCATTATGTTCTTCTCCCTTGTCCGCGTCAAGGACAGCAAAAAGACTCCGACCAAGATCGTAATCGATCGGTTAAGCGGCGCGCCAACACTCACAGGCGCGGATAAGCCTCTCGCGGCTGTCAAAGCACAGCGGACAACGTAGCTGCTACTAATTCAGTTATAATGATTTAAGGCTTTACTCGCTGTTTGCCAGCTCCGCCACGTCAATGCGTGAAGCAATAGCGTTTCTACCCTGATTGGATACGTTGGCTGTAATTTATGCTTAATCACGGAAGACGAAGGATAACGACTAAATGGTAGTGCTGGCTTGCACTTACTATGCTAGCTGCTGAGCATTACCCATATTATGATGATGCAATGCCAAACCACGCGCTATTGGAAGTCCATCGCAGCAAAATCTCCCTCCACCGCGCCAAGGCTGGACACGACTACCCAACGATACGGTTGCCCCATACGTTCTCAATGCTTACAGGGCTACCCACGCGAATCTATCACACCATCCATGATGGAGCGCTGGCCTTTCTCGTGGTTGTTGCGCCCTCTAACTTAGCGTCAGAAAACGCCTTAGAGAGCCTAAAATCGCCCGCCTTGACATAGCGATAATTTTCCCTCAGTAAGCTCCGACAAGGTTCCCAGTGCGTTGGTCGCACTCTTCTATAGAGACTACGTAGTTTGGGCTCAGAGGTTATTTGTGCCGATATTGAACCTGTGCCTGACAGGTGTTAGAAAATGAATAAGCGGAAAATCCTATTCTTATGCACGCACAACGCAGCACGCTCACAGATGGCTGAAGGGTTCGTAAACGCCCTAAACGGTGATCGTTACGAGGCGTACAGCGCCGGCAGCGAACCGACAGAAGTCCACCCGTGTGCTATCGAAGCGATGGCAGAGAAGAACATCGATATTGCCTCTCAACGCGCAAAGCCACTCGACGAGTATCTCGACGCGTCCTTTGACTACGTCGTGACCATGTGTGCTGCCGCCCAAGAGAGGTGCCCCATTTTCCCCGGAGCCATTATCCCCGGAGGGATCAAGTACATCCATCACGCCTTTGACGATCCCCTTGCAGATGCGGGGCAAGAAAATGCACCGTGCACGTCTTTTAGGCGCGTGCGTGACGAGGTAAGGGAATGGATCATTGTAACTTTTGGTTCTCTTTAGCACCCGTGCGTTTTTCTCGCGAGCCTCAAGATGTTCTGCCACGCTTTCACCAAGGTCCAGGCATTTCGTAAGCGAAACCATACGTGCTAAGGCATGATAGCAAGTCTCTAGTTATTGTCTAATCTCCGTAAATTGCCGTACCGGTCGCCGTCGCGTTTCTCGCTCACGCGAACCGCTTAACCGCCTCTCGAATCATGTCTTTTGGCGGAATTTCAAACACGTGTCCCTTGTATGTGAAAATCCTGCAGTGTCCTTGAAACGGGGACGTATGGTCCGTTCCTCGCTGCACATCGTGCCCGTCGACCAAAATCGTAGGCGAGCCAAGGAAGCCAACCACCTCTGCTTCCCCGCCTTTAGCGATCTTTACCATGTTCACCCTCGCTTCAACGTGCTCCTCCTTGAGAACCTGTTTGAGGGTGTCTGCTGCCTCTTGGTAATGCGGGCAGTCCGCGTAATACAACACGTCAATAGACAACATAGCGATCGCTTAAAAAGAAGCCGAGTGCAAATAAAAGCTTAACTGCTGTTAAACGACGGAAAAGGGCTAAAATTCTACTCCTACGCGGTTGCCGATCAGGGTTCGGCTGGAATTAACTGCTGCCTTCAATATCGGCTACTCGGGAGATCCCGCTTATGGATGTGGACCAATCGCTCGGCCCACAGGCGTAACTTAGATTTTGCTGAATTACCTCATTGTGCTCGACTGATCCCTGCGCGACCGCTCGGTCGATCCGGCCTGAAGCATCGTTGACAATAGCATCGATTATCGGTTCCAACCCTACGCTCACGCTGGCAGCCATCTCGGCGATGGACATGCCACCGTTGAAGTCCTGTCGTAGCTGCGCACCGCTGATCCCCATCGTGCCCGCAGCCACCAGAAACTCGTCTCGAGCCATTGACCGCAGCAGGGCACGTTCGGAATCACTCAGGGGCGGCAGCCACATCGGCCCACGCCTATTGGGTAGAGAGAGCGTATAAATCAGGCGTAGGACGGCAAATCCGCCGATGATCACTCCGAATAGGTAATAGCCCAGCAAGAGAAGCACGGCCCCCGCCAAAAGACCGAATGCAATGATGATCCACCAAATGACCCGAGAGGCGCTTCGCGCGGTCACGCTCACGCCTCTCTGCCATGGAATGCTTTCGCACGTGCTTGACCCATAATCAACCTTTAAAACGTAGTTGTTTCGTAGCTCTAATGCTTCTGTCGCAAAACTATAGGTAAGTGGCGGCTCTGACTCTTGACCTCAGCTTTTTGACCTCGCGTACAGGGCAAGATCTAAGCTGCTGACCGAACGGTTTCGGTGCTGTCACGCGATGGCTGTACTTGAGTGGATAACGTGAATCGCGTGCAAAGGAAAACGTCATCATGATAGTGAGAGTGCAGTGACGAAGATGGCGAAGAGAAGCTTTTACTTACTAGGCTGTTTCAGTCCCCCGGGACCCAAATTGCGGTCTCTAATATTGCTACTACTGCAACGAGATGACGAACACTCCGACGTTTTCCCATATGCTAAAGTTACTGACATAGAAAAACAACCAGAGTCCCAGGAACAGCAGCCACGCAAATGCGGTAGCGATGCTGGCAAACAGCAACAGCCAAGGTGGTGGGGCTTCCTGACCCTGTATCCTGGGTCTTTCTTTCGTTCTAGAAGCTCTTGCGCTGCCTCCGCCGCCCGCCCCAAGGACAATGAAGCCAATAACGTATCCGAGGTTATACCAAAATCCGTTATTGTTGAACTTGAGTAAAGCCCTGTGGCTAAAGACATAGAAGAAATGCTTAGCGAGGACGAAGAATAGAGCTGGCGTTCTTGCTAGCCGATGAATTGGACCTGACTCTTGTCTTCAGATTGAGATTAAGAAACAAACCGGGCCTAGCGCAAAGCACCTGCGACAAGACGGCAGAGAATCTCATGCGGGCTACGGTTACGATATATTTGCAATCCAGCTCGCAGAGGGTATCCTCTACCCGTTTAGGGTTGTACTCACGCCCAAATGCTTCTACCAGATATCTTCCGCGATCTCTTGTGTCGTCGACCCGTTCTTCCCCGCACCGTTCGCGCATGCATCAAATGCCGACATCCCCAGTATCGAGCGGTTCTGCCGTGTGCCGTGCGCGTACGCGCCAATTTCGTTGGCGATTGGCCCGAGCGCTTTTGCCTTTGCGACGACGTTGCGCATCGTTTCGGTGAACTTGATCCCCTCCGACGCGGAGATCTGATCCCAGTACAGCCGCTCGGGATTGATGCCGATTGCCTGCAAATAGGCCTTGAGATAGCTCATTCGCATATCACACGTGTAGTTCCCCTTCAGGTAATGGCAGTCACCGAAGTGACATCCGAGCACCATGACCATGTCGGCGCCAGCAAGGAATCCTTTAACGATGAACAGCGGATTTATACGTCCCGTGCACATCACCCGAATAACGCGCGCGTTCGGCGGGTACTGCATGCGCGCGGTACCCGCCCCATCCGCGCCCGCGTAAGAGCACCAGTTGCAGCAGAAGGTCAAGATACTAGGTTCCCATTGCCGCTCATCCATTTCCGTAGCGTCTTCAGCTTGGCTCATGCTTTCACCTCGGCTATTTTGGACAGAGGTATCGCGTCAGCCGTCGACTGTCCCGGCACATACCCCAGCGTCCCTTGAACCGACGATTGTACCATATGGGTGATCGTGGCAAGCGGGATCTTCTTCGGACACACGTTCTCGCACTGGCCGCAGTTCACACACGACGGACTCACGTGCATCAATCGCGTAAGGTGGAACATCGGGTCAGGCGGCACTGTGTCTTTAGGCACCACGAACTCTTGCTTCGTAAAGCATTCAACACACGAACATATCGGGCACACGTCGATACACTCCCGACAGCCATCACACTTATCAAATTGGGCGAACAGTCTCTCGAATTTGCGCTCGCCGTCAAATTGGGCAAATTGCGTCGCCATGGCTTTGCGTGCCATCTTCACCATGATGCCGTCCAGCTTCTCGCGTAGGGCTATACCTTGCGGCGGCGCGTCCTTCAGCGTGATCGCGCCCGCTGCAATCGCTGTATCGAGGAGCTTTTGCCCCTTTTCCGTGCGCACTTCGACAAACGTGACTTTTCCTGCGTCGTCACCGATGACGCCCCAGTTGCCGCACGCCAGATCGGCCATGCGCGGTATGTTGTATTCGCATCGTTGGCAGTTCGTGCGTCGGCCGTAACCCTCGGCTTCCAAGTCATCGATGGAGAGCTCTTTGTGTTGGCCGTCCTTGGTTATGATGATGAGCTTTCCCTTATCGATCTCCTCTTTTACCACGTCCTCGGGATCAATGTCGAAGAACTGTCGAATCATCTCACGGGCAGGCCCGGGTAACATCGTCCCGCCGCAGTTGACGCCGATCATATAGACGTTGTCGAGATCGATCTGATTACGTTTGCTCAACTCGATAATGGCACGCGCGTCGCACGGCTTACACGTCACCGCAATGCGCAAATCACGCGCACCATTGAAATCATTCTTTATCAATTTCGCGCTCAGCGTTGGGGCGCAGTGCAACGAGCCGGCAGCTTCCGTTATCTCCTCTTTGGTGGTCGCAAAATAAGGAGCACCGTCATAGATGCTTTCACCTCTTTTGATCACCAGCGCTCCGTCCACTAACTTCTGCTCTACCGCGGCGATGAGCACAGCGGTAATCACGCCCCCGCATTCTCCCTGTTCTTGTACTAGCTTATCTGTTGCTCTTCCGTAATACATATGAGTCGCCTGATTTTAATAAAAAATTATATATAATAATATATATATAATTAGTTGCTTTAAAGCTTTTCGATGCCAACGCACCGCACTATGAGCTTTTACAAAAATTTAAAACGCGTAACAATCAGAAGCATTGGGAAGCGCCGAGTTTTGAAGCGATGCAAGCATTTTTAATGGAACCAGAAAGTGTGAGCTTAGTGAATTGGTCAACAATGGAACTCAAAGCGGCAATGACACTCGAAGAAACATGGAAGATGGTGCAGGCCTAGTGACCTGCATCTCTTTTTTTTTTCAAATTGTTAAAAACGGCGGTTGCTATCGCCGTGAACGTGTGACGTTTAAGCAGTGCCCGGCGGCCATATCAGCTAAGTCGTTTTTGTAGTCGGCGATTTGAAGCATGAGTTCATCGACCTCTACGCAATCGTTGTGCACAGGCAAGATGGTCGGCTTGTCTGAGTGTTAGCTAAAAGTAGCTGAAAGTGTAGAAAATTCAGGCCATCATGCAGATGTTTTAACGCACGCAACCACGGCCTTTATTTTCCATCGCGCTGATTTTGGTAATCAGTTACTTAGCAGACACATACTGCATAGCACCACAATGCTGGTGATAGTACGGGTGATGAAGAACCGAGAATAGGGCGAGATGAACCCAAAGGCGGAAACTCCGTTGTGAGAGACGAATATAAGATAGCCAAACAGAATGAAGAGTTGTGGGACTCGAGAGCCGAAACATATGACACCTGTTTTAGTTTTACACGCTGGACACAGAGGAAACTGGTCTCTCTACTACAGTTGGGCGATAATCCCTATCTTTTAGACCTTGCGTGTGGCACGGGCTGGGCCCTCCGGTATGCTGCCAACCGAACTAATGGGCAAGGCGAGTTTTACGGCGTCGATAATTCATCAAAGATGATTGCACAGGCACAAGCCAAATCTCAAAGCTGCGGCAGCCTGCATTTTTATAAAGCAAGAGTTGAGGCGCTCCCGTTCGACGACGACTTCTTCCATGTCGTTATGTCTTCGAACGCCTTCCATCACTTTTCGAACCCCGAAAAGGCACTTAGAGAGGCAAACAGAGTGTTGAAGCCGAGAGGTAAGCTATACATTTTGGATATCACGGCCAATAACGCCTTCATGAGGCTCGTAGACAGATTCGGCCGTAAGGTGGAGCCAGCCCACGTCAAACTGTATTCAACAAAGGAGTTTCAGGCCTTATTTGAAAGAGCCGGGCTGTGTTATATTACGAGTAAACGCATCATTCCAGCAATCGAAGTTCATATAGCTGAGAAATCAGAATGTCTTTAGTTTTAAAGGAGTGAGAAAAAATGAATTGCGAAGAGAAACTAAAAATCCTGATGGATGCTTGCGAGCAGGCATTAATGTACGGTTGGGAAGATAATTTCAATTGGAGAGAGGACAAGCCTAGTGCGTTTTGGGATGAAAAAGAAGCTTGGACAATCATAAAAGAAGCGTTTGTTAAGGTTGGAGGCGACAAAAAATGATAGCGCTATAACGTTTGAAAAAGGTGCTTGCAGGAGCGGACATGGGGCTTCTTCAAGTCAAGTCTCAGGGTGGCGCCTCAAATAGTTCAAAATACTTCAAAATAGGAATAGTTAAGCAGCTACTCGCTTGTTGGATAATCATTGTGAGTTATCATGGAAAGAGGAGATATAGTTAGAATCGTAGTCGGTGCTTTGATAATCTTGTTCGGTTTTTTGATAATCTTATTGGAACTGTCGTACACGACAGACACAGGACTGCGACTATTCACTTTCCAGCTAGTTTCTGTACTAATCATCATTGCTGGTATTGTGCTAGTCATATCAACTTCGCGAGATTGAACCGAAATCTAGACAAATAGGGCTTCGTTTATCCTCTCCTGGCGCATAGGCAGGTGAACGATTATCGAGCGATTGAAATATAGTCGAAGTTTGCCTTTAGGATTTGCCGACATCCCGCAGCACCTATTTACCTCGGGCTAGCATTTTGAAATTGGTGATGCGGTGTCGCTGCCACCTGTCGAAAGGAGGTAAGATGGATGACAAAGTTCCTGCTACTGTGGCGTTTAAACTTGCTCGCCCCCTGGTCTAGTGACCGCAGAGAGGCGGAAGAGAACGTGGAGGCCAAGTTCGATGCGATGGAGCGTTTCATGGATGCTGGGATGGTAAAGGAGAACGCATTTTTCGTCGACGGCAATTCAGGGTGTTTCATCTTTGAGGGCACGTCTCAAGACCTGTTCAGGATGACGAGCAGGTTTAGTCCCTTTATCGAATATGACGTAAGAGAGATGATTCCATACGAGATAGGGAAAGATACCGTGCTGGAAAGCTTACACGAAAAAACCTTAGAGAGATAGACAGTAAGCAGTTATAAATCTAAATGCAGCCCCTAGAACGCAGGGAAGCTAGAGCAGTATAAGGAAAAAACGCCCGTTCGTCGCGTCAAATCCTCCGTCTTCACACGGCAAAATTAAAAAAACGGTATCTTTTGTCTAAATAAAAAATCAAACTAAATTCAAGAGGTGAAAAGTAGGGAGACGCAACAAGCGAGTGCGGGGGGCCATACTGCTTGCTATTATACTCGGAGCCCTTATAGGCTATTACCAGGTTTAGTAATTTGGTTTACTTGTTAGGAGTTATCTTTTTGTTTATAGGTGGAATTGCCGCGTTATTCACATGATAACTCCGTTATAACCTTGAATACACAAAACCTCTTTTTTTCTTATTCACTCAGTATTATTTTACTACCCTACTGCATTTTCCTCTTATGCCATTCTCCACAAATAAGTCGGGGATTGCCCTCCTTATCTTTTCTTATGATTGGGCTATAACTCGCGCAGGTTTCTGGCTTTACAGCATTAATCCCACAGCAACCTAATGTCCAAAACACACAAGGCTTCGCTATCTTAAAAAAATCCTTATTTGCAACATTCTTCACATATCTTTCTCGAAATTCGATTTCAGGTATTTCGAGATAATCGGCTATCCTTCTTGCCTCTCCATCTTTTAGCACTATTTCTCCGTATACCATACAACAACAACCGTAACACTTTTCACACTCTTCAACCTCAGTCACTTTGTCCCCTCGCTCTTCGACATAGATAGTCATACTGCTATGACAAAACTTATACAAATGGACATATCTCCCGAAATAATACAACTGACAGGTTCATCGCGTTTCTTGGCCGTCACGGCGGTTCAAACACGATAGACAACTTGGTTTAGTTGTGTAAGCTGCCACAAACAAGAACACCGTGATATGTGGATGTAGTGTCTATTTTTGGCGTGCTAGACTGGACTACGTGTTGCGAAAGCACGTTTCAATGTCGTATCTCCAATGCAAGGGCGGTTACGAGATCATCATGCGAGCCGGTCTTGAAGGCGCCGAATTGGTCTGCGCCCATCTCTGAGACGTGTATCTCGTAGTTCTGTAACTCCTCGATCATCGCGTTAATCTCACGCCCTCGTTTGCTCAAAAAAGTCCACTTAGTTGTCGAAAAACATCTTCGAGTCCTATCGATTCTCAAGCGATTTGTCGCCATCTGTAAATCTAATTACCATGTGGCTTCCGTCACAGAAGGGCTTGTTGGAGGAGGCGCCACAGCGACATAGGGCAACGCGATTTCGAACTTCATAGACGCTGCCGTCGGATGACTCGATCGCTACGTTACCCCGCACCCACAAGGCGCCGCTACAGCCTTTGTATGGTTCTTCGACGAGCGTAATCGACGGTTCGAATTCAGGCTCAATCGATTTTTCGGGTTCCTTATGCCACGCTACCAGACGTCCAGAAGTGCAATTTCCTGCCTCTTCAATGGCTAACCGCTTAGCCTCCGGGTCGTCTGAAGATCTGGTCAGGTTGCCGATTCCCCCTGCTCTAAGACAAAAACCTGCGTGATTGCATAAATCTGGAGCGTCGGTCAATTTGAGGTCTGGCCCGTCGATTTTCCGAGTTCGAGTGAGGTAGGGCGCTCGGCTGGCGATCTCTGTACCGTCAAAATGTATCTTTTCGTGCATTCCATCGCAAAATGGTTTGCTCGTGGACTGCCCGCACCGGCACAAAGCGTATGTTTCGTTGAGGGGGTACTCTTCGCCTTTGATATAGCTGCAAGGATACCGCTCGACATCCGTACTAACGGTCAATTTGGTGAGCGGAATGCATCCTGATACAATATAGGGCCCGTTTTCACATACCTTAATGTGCGCTTCCTTCTGATGTCGTCTCTTAGCCTGTTTTTCAGTTTGCATATAATCTGTCGTCCTCCTTTTTCTCGGTCAAAATGTATCGGCGATAACAAAGCGTACCGCGGCGCTATTCTCAGCTGTGTTGCAGCGCGTCTTATCGCTGGTCACATCTCAACTAAAACGATCCTTCTACTGACATAATCTCATGATTTTTTCTGGCCATCTCGCTTCTTAACTAGGTTGTGGGTATATGACTAGATCGTTGGAGCATATGCATCGAAAACGTCCTGCCAACTTATTCATGGTAAGTAGCGAGTCGGCCGGAGTACATCTGGTATGACCTTCTCTGGCACCGATGAGATCTTCGCGCCATGATAGTTTCTTAAGATAGCTTAGATAACTATCCTTTTTTTCTTTCACCTTCACTTTCACTTTCAGCGTGTTCTTGCAGTTGGGTTATCAGCGTCAGCACACATCCACCCTCTGTGCAAGCAATCCATCCCCAGACTGACGCAGGCGACAAGAAACAGGCTATCTAAAACCTCTTTACTGCCTACGTTCACACAATGCCACTGCAGAGCTTCTCGAAAGTCTAGAACGTTCTCGGCGAGACGCTCAGCTCCGTTATGTGGTAATACACGGCGCGGCCTGCAGCTACTGCCTCGGCAGGGCGCAACGGCTTGATGGATCGTAATTACGAACTTTTGCCCTTGAATTGAAAGAACAGCTTGCTCAGACTCTTGCAACATTCGTCACATCTACTCTGGCAGAGCCGCGTGGGCGCCCAGATAAGAAAAGTAATGAAGAGCCACCGCTTTGCCAGATCATTGAAGTGTTGCAGCAGGTGATGTGCACACACGACGCAGAAAAGCTTGCGATTTCTGTGCTCGAAATCTATGGAGACGGTCGCGAAGAGCGAAGTTCAAAGAGATGAGATTCGGATGCGTGTGGAAGCTAACCCACGAAGGTATTTTAAGCGGCCAGCAAAAAGAACACTGCAACTCTGATCCCCGCGCTAATAGACTTGCGCTTTGGGTTCGTCATGCAGAAGGGGAAAAGGTGCGTAAGGTGTTCAAAGAACGTACGGAATAAGCCTCTTCGTTCTCTTTGCGTACGCGACGTATTCGTCGCCCAGCTTCGATGTTAAAACCGCCTCCTCCACGTGAATCCGATAGCCGAAGGCTGCTGCGAAGTAAGCTACGAGCACGAGCACAGCCCCCCACGACTGTATCACGAATCCCAGTCCTATGTAGATTATGAGCAGGCCGGTGTAAGAGGGATGACGCACTAGGCGATATGGCCCGCGATCCACCACCGCCTGACCCTCTTGAATGCCTATTGTCGGCGAGAAATAACGCCCTAGCACGGCAATTGACCACTGTCGAAGCACAATACCTGCGATCATCAGGCTGATCCCGACGTAGAAACTCCAGCTCGGTAACGACGCAATGCCAGACGCGGCAAAGAGGAAGGCGATAACAAGGGCCAGAATCATGCTCAATGCTATCAGTGGGCGGGAACCCTTGTCTTCGAATCTAATCGGGGCGCCGTGCCGCCGCAAGCGCGGGATAATGCCCCCGACCACAATTTCGCTCAGCACCCAAAGTAAGGCCACGACACCGAATATTGCTGACCCAGTTGTTGTCTGAAAGAAAAGTGCCGTCAGATAGGCCATCATAGTTCTGCTGAGTTCTCTTGTTCTTCTTAAATATTCTTTTATGCCCAGTTTTGCTTGCCGAGCAAGAAAACGGCACAGCGACGCTCAAAATCAAAAAAGATGCTTCAGGCGCTCCATGGGCGAGGGAACCGCACACTGGGCCTAACGTCTCGCCCGTTATCTGCTACCGCAGGAAAGACAAATCACGGGTAGATTTCTGCGGCGAAACTCGCGCCTATATAAAAAATTGCTCGAATACCGGTATTCATCCCGTATTCATGGCACGTAATCTGCTGCAAAAGTTTCGCTGTGAGGTAATTCCATCGACCTCTTCTACCCCTCACTTTTGCGACCGATAACGTGCATAATCTCTCGGATCAGCTCAGACCCCAGCGCATATGCCACTTGGAAAAACTGGAGCCCGACGACCAACGGCACCTTGAAGGCGCCCTTCCACGTCGTCGGCATCGGCGATTCGTGCACAATGCGCGTGAGCTCCCCATCGACGCGCCCGGCGGCATGGGTCACGATGAGGCTAACGACGATGCCGAGGATGGCCCCCCCGATGATGTCGGTAAAGTAATGGAGCCCCAAGTAGAGCCTGCTAAATCCCACAAGAATGGCCCACGCGAACAGCACAATGGTGAACTTTCGGTGGTACGATGAGAGCGTCGTCGCGAAGGCAAAGGCGTTCGCGGTGTGGGCGCTCGGAAACGACGGCTCAGCCTCTGGTACTACGCCCAAATCGCTCGGCCGTGGGCGTGCAACGGCGTACTTCACTGCGGTCGCGAATGCAGTCGTTAGTATGAAGATGATAGCGAAGACGAGCGCTTCTTTGCGGAGACCGGCGACATAGAGCGCGATCGTGATGAGCACCATGAAGGTGATGCTCCCCGTGAACGTGACCCACCAAAACAGCGTATTGAGAAGTCCGCCGTTGTTGAGTCCTCTTATGAAGTGGGTGACGTCGTAGTCAAATCCGCCGAAATAGGCGGATGCCAAGGGTAGATGAAGGGTCAGCAGTGCAGCGTGCATATTGCGAACCTACTCGCGCACACGGGGTCATATAGTTTATGTGCTAGCGGTGTTGGGGGTGACGACAGTTCGCCTTCGGCATTGGTTCGCAGCGAAGCGCCGCGCTTGGGCCATTCGTCCCACAACGGCCGTTTCAGTGCCGCAGAGCGGAATAATGCTCCAGCCTGCAGCTCGCATTTTGCGTGCAGTTTCCCAAGCGCCTGGTAAGGGTTCAGTCACGGGCCGCTCCACTTCGAGTGGGATACCTCACGTGACTCTAGGCCCCCATTTCTTTGTTTGCGCTTCGTCAGTCGTGGCGTCTTTGAAGCCGTGAGGCACGAGGTTCGGGAGAGTTTCCTTTGAGTCGGGTCGTAATGGGTAAACAAGCAAACCACGCGCAGCATAGCTGAGTGCTGCATCGAGCATTTTGCTGTCAGTCATGCCCCAGCCCCCCTTTCGTGATTTCTCGCGCGCAGTTCTCTTTTTGCTTGCTCTCATTTGAGGGCGCCTCCTTTATAAAAAACCAAACCTGATGACCTCTCGTTTTCTCTTGGCTTACGAGTCCTTTTGCCATTAATTGAAAAAGGCGGACGCGAATTGAGGGAACTGTAATTTAGGTTCTCGATAAACCTCAGTTGGCGACTGCTTTCCTTCTTTACGGCAAACGCTTTCCAGCAATGCCTTCTGATGTGGAGAGAGGTGCACGACCTCCTTACCAGCAACAGAACAAGCTGGTTTTTTAACGTAGAACAATTAACTTTTCAAAGAGGTTTTCTCTTCTCTCAGGAAGCACAGCATTAGGAGTTGCACTATGACAAAAGTCATCGCTATCAACGGAAGCGCACGGAAGGACGGCAACACCGCCATCCTAATTCGACACATGCTCGAGGAACTCAAAAACGAAGGCATTGAGACCGAACTGGTCCAGCTTGCCGGCAAAACGATCCGGGGCTGCACAGCGTGCATGAAATGCTTTGAAAACAGAGACCGGCGGTGCGTCTTCGACGACGATGTAGTCAACGAATACATCGAGAAGATGGCCGCGGCTGACGGGATCATATTGGGTTCCCCGGTCTATTTCACCGACGTGACTGCGGAGATGAAGGCGCTCGTCGATCGGGCAGGGTTCGTGTCCTTCGCAAACGACGGGCTCTTCACGCGCAAGGTGGGGTCTGCCGTAGTCGCGCAGCGGCGGACGGGCGCAACTCACTCACTCGATACGCTGTATCACTTCCTGTTCAGCCAGGACATTATCATTCCTGGTCGTCCGACGGTCGGCGTCGGGAGGGAGGTCGGCGATGTGGACACTGACGACGAAGGTATCGCCGCAGCAAAGAATGCGGGCAGAAATATGGCGTGGGTTCTCAAAGCCGTAACAGCGATGAGTGGCACTCACTCACGTAAATAAGCGGGTTCGCCAAGATGCTTTCGTCGAAGATAGAAAGCGAGATGCGGTCAGAAAATGCCTCTAGAAACGCGAAATCCTCCGTCTATATCAGGCGGAAGTAAAAGGTGTTGCAATCTGAATGATGCGCATCGGAGCTGGTCGAGCACTTCCGAAAAAGTTTTTCGGCGGCCACCTGCGAAGTCGTACAAAAGTGCCAAATCTGTCGCTACTGTACGCAAAGCTTGTTGAAAAAGTGGACAAGACTTATCCGCCCTGTACCCCGTTTTTTTAGCGATAAAACAAAGTGAATCGTCTTGCAACAGTTAAGAGGCAACTAATGAAAAACACAAAGAAAGAAACAACGATCAATCAACAAAAGCCCGACCAGCGCGCGGACAAGGCGGACGGGGGAAAGCGCCGTGCTCGCGGCGATCATAGCGATGCCGGGACCGGATCGCGCCGTGGGCGAGCGGCTCCATGCAATCATCAAAGCCAGCGCCCCAGCCCTCTCGCCGAAACTCTGGTACGGGATGCCCGCCTATGCCAAGGACGGTAAGGTCATCTGCTTCTTCCGCAGCGGGCAGAAGTTCAAAGAGAGGTACATGACGCTCGGCTTTAACAACGAGGCGAAGCTCGACCAAGGCCACATGTGGCCGATTACCTTCGCGCTGAAGGAGTTGACTGCCGCCGAAGAGTCAAAGATCGGGGCGCTCGTGAAGAAAGCGGTGAGCTAAGGGCTGGGCTCGCCACTGCGCTTCTTGAGCATAACGCTCTGCGTTTGGCTGCTGAGCGCGCGAGACCGAAGTGTGTGCATCTTCGCTAACGCAACCACTTTAAATATGGCGCAAAAACAACGAACACACTATGTCGCTTGAAGACAACAAAGCGGTCATTCGGCGCCTTTACGACGCCTTCAACACTGTCGATTTGAAGGCGATAGATGAAGCGCTCGCTGCCGACGTTGTTGACCTCCTCCCCCTTAAGGGGCAGGCGCACGGCGTTGAGGGATTTAAGGAGCGCCTTATCCGGCTTCGCAAGAGCTTTCCGGACCTCAGCTTCACGATCGAGACGATGATTGCCGAAGGAGACATGGTCGCAGAGCGATCGACGTTGCGTGGCACACACTCTGGCTCGTTTATGGGCGTCCCAGCGACAGGCAAACAGGTCAGAGGCACTATGATGGCCTTCAACAAGTTCGCCAATGGCAAAGTCGTAGAGAGAGGGCGTATCATTAATGTGTTTGGTCTGGTGCGACAAATCCAGAGCTAACAAAAAAGTTTGCGCAGCGCGATTGAAGAGGGGTCGAATTTTGTTTGGACAATCCCGACAGCGTGCCCAACTTGACATGCGGTTCAATTAAGGGAAACTCTAGCAGCATTAGGGGATTTAAGTGAGCAACCGAAAATACGAGATGGGTTCAGTCGTCTCTAAAGACGGGACTGTGATAGGGTATCGCCAGATGGGCGATGGCCCGGGCGTTATTCTTTTTCACGGAGGCGCCAATGCCTCACAGAGTTATTCGAAGCTCGGCGCTGATCTATCAGATGCGTTCACCGTCTATATTCCTGATAGGCGCGGCCGCGGTCTGAGTGGGCCATTTGGTGACAATTATAGCATGCGCAGAGAAGTTGAAGACGTGGATGCGCTTCTCACAGAGACTGAGGCGCACAATGTTTTCGGCCTGAGTTCCGGCGGCCTTATCGCACTGCAAGCCGCGCTCGACCTGCGGTCTATCCGCAAAGCCGTTATAAACGAGCCGCCACTTGACGTCGATAACTCAATAATGACGATGCTGCAGTCGTTCATGCCGCGGTTCGACCGAGAGATCGGCGAGGGCAAGATAGCCGACGCGACCGTCACCCTCCTGAAAGATTTTGGGGCCCTTTTTTTACCGGGAGCACTGCAACCTGTGGTGAATATCGCCCCGCGCTCTGTACTCGCATGGCTTTCCAGAGAAATCCTTCGGCGCGATGCTAAGAACGTGACCGGCGACAACGTGCCGCTCGAAGCGCTTATCCCGACATTCCACTTTGACTATCAGCTCGTGGTTGAAATGCATGGGACTCTTGAGTCTTTCGAGGCAGTACCCGCAGACGTGTTGTTACTCGGCGCAAGCAAAAGCCCCGCTTTTTTGAAACATACCCTCGACGCATTGGAAGATGTTATTCCACATGTCCATCGCATTGAGTTGCAAGGTCTTAGCCACGGGGCAGCGCTTAACGGTGGCAAGCCGGAACGTGTCGCACACGAACTGCGACGATTTTTTCTGTGACAGAAGACCTTAAACAGCGGTGTATTTCATAGTCCAATCCTGTCGATTATCGTGTTGCTGTGTCGTCTGCTAGCCACCAAAAGGTGCGGTTATGATGGTGGACAAAGCGGAAATTTATTTGAGCTGTGAGACACCCACCCACCTCTTCACTTCCATTTCGTCAGTATCTCCTCCCTGCGGAAGGTGGCTCTGCTTAACGAAAATAACAGTGCGTCGATTACGAGAATTATCGCGGAAATGATCAGCAAGTTGGCAGGAGTGAGTGATACGAAAGCTATCTCAGTCGCAAGATATATCGCCGCCAAGGGGAGCACGATCAGCGCGCCGAACTGCTGTGCCGCGCGTGCGTCACTGACTCGTGCAGACGTGATGACGCTGAACTCGGTGCTCAAGATGGTGGTGAGTGGCACGGTTATCAAGAGGATTACCGCCACGGTCCAATTCGGGAAATAGACGTAGCCGAGTTTGGCACTCGTCACTGCGTCCATAAGCACCATAAAAATTACCGCACCGGCATAGACCGCGCTAACGGACGGCAGAAATGCGGCAATAACTTTTCCCAGCAGGATCTCACCATCAGTCGTAGGCGTTGCTAGCAGGGGTTCGAGGGTTTTCTCAAGCTTCTCGCCAACGATGCTGTAGGCACCAATGCTTATGGGGAGGAAACCGGCCAACATGACAAAGAGAAAGGAGAAGGCGTTGAACACGTCATTAAGCCCGCTTATGATGGCTGGCAATTGCGAGGGAGGAATCGGAGCGTTTCCAATGCCAAGCCAAATGAGAATCGGCAGTCCTATCGATATGAGTAACGGGACGACGACCAGCGAGTAGATGACGTATCGTTTCGTCCTAAACGTGGAGAAGTCCTTGCGCGCGATCACCCACGCCTTCCACAGCTTCATTGTTCGTCCCTCACGAGTTTCAGGTAGACCTCCTCGAGCGTTGCGTGCTTCTCAGTAATAAACTGGATGTGGCCGCCCGCTGCGACAATGGCTTCCATGATGCCGGGATTCTCCTTTTCAGGATCGCTCACGTCGATCACCAATCTGTTTCCACTGCTCACGACGTAGAGCAACCCCAGCCGCTCTACCGCCCCTGTGACCGCAGGAGTAACCTGCTGAAGCTGAACTTGGGTCTTCCTTCCCTCGAGCGACTCCATCAGTTGTTCCGGTGTCCCTTCGGCCACGAGTTTTGTATTCAGTATCCCAATTCGATCGCAGATGCGCTGCGCTTCATCGAGATTGTGTGTGTTGAGAAAGATCGTCCGCTTCTCGTGTTTGAGTTCGAGGATGAAGTCGCGCACCGTTTTTTGAAACTCAGGATCCAAATTAGCAGTCGGCTCATCTAAAAAGAGGATCTGAGGGTCGTGAATGAGGGCGCGGACGATAGCGAGCTTCTGTTTCATGCCTTTGGAAAACGTCCTGACCGGGCGATCCCGCACGTCCCAGAGTTCCAACATCTTAAGGAAATATTCGATTTGCTCCCTCCTTTGCGCGTCCGAGCACTCGTACAGCCGTCCATAAAAGTCGAGGTTCCGGTACGCGCTCAGGTCCTCGTAGAGGCCGACGTTGTCTGGGACGAGGCCGATGATCTTCCTGATCTTCTGGCAGTCTGCACTGTTTCCGATCTCATAATCGGCTATCCTCGCCTCTCCGCTTGTCTTTGAGATAAGGCATGCGAGCATCCGAATGGTCGTGGTCTTCCCTGCTCCGTTTGGTCCAAGAAAGCCAAACACCTCTCCCTCCCCCACATGAAGGGTCAGATCCTCAACTGCTGTCACGTCGCCAAACTTTCTCGTAAGGTTGCTCGTTTCAATCAAACGCCAGCACGCCCCGAACTCTGATTCACAGTGATCGCCCTCGAGTTGTCCGTCTCTCTATTTCACATCGGTCGTCGACGAATCTTTCCATCCGCCAGCGTATCGCAAGGTGATGGCATAAGCGTTTTCATTTCATTTTGTCGTCGCAAGCGGATAATCGCAACGATTAAGGTGCTCGTACTGACCCCATTCACCATTATGCTAGCCGACCAACATTACTCAGACCTTTTCGCTGATGCTGCATTGCCCAAACACGAGTTATTCGAGATTCACCGCAGCAAAATCTCACTTCACCGTTCAAAAGTAGGTTACAACTACCCGACTATCCGGCTACCGCATCCATTCTCGCAACTTGCCGGCCTATCTACATGAATCTATCAGACCATACACGACGGATCATCAGCCTTTCTGACTGTGATATCGCCCATAGGAAATGCCTCAAAAACCCCTAAATCCTCCATCTTCACACGGCGGAGGTCGCCGGTTCGAATCCGGCCGAGCCCACTTTCTTGGCCTCCTTTTTTGGGAAACGGACCCTAAAATAGAGTTTTCTTCGTTGCGAGGGCAGGGGGCCTGTATCAGGTTCCGGTTCACAAGCTTCTTTCCCGTTTGTGAAGCTTGATAAACAATTATGTTGTGTATGTGACTATTTTTGCCCCTTAACTTCTTTACCCTTATAGTAGTACGCTGCTTTTTTTGCCACCTCCCCGGGCGAGGGGACTGCTCCGACCTGCTGCAGCATGCCAAGGGCGTCAAAATTCAGCCACATCTCCGTGATCGTTCCGTTGACGACCTTGTCTATGCCGATTCCTGTATAGGTTACGTGCTTCCCGGTCGCCGGCATGCCCATGAGCTCGCCTTGGTTCGTGCCGTGAAATGTTAGGCGGTAGGCGACCTCGTCCCCTTCTGCAACCATATCCTCAACGGTCGCTGTGAGATCTGGAAAGGCGGTGCGGTACAGCGTGATGAGCTGCGCCATGCCCTCGGGGCCAGGGAGGACCGGAGGGCTGCTGGGGTCGTGGTTGACGGCGTCAGGAGCGAAGTCCTTCTCGCACAGCGTCGCATTTCCCGTATTCAAGTGATCCTGCCAAAAATGGCGGACAACGGCTTTGTTCTCTTCTGCGGACATAATAATCGTTCTGTAGGTCAATCTTCGGGTTCATAGCCGTTATCCTCCTTTTGTGGCTCTTTTTCGGTTTTGAAAGGTATGACGGAGCAGCGCGTTCCCCTTTGACCCATAGCAAGCGCAGAGAGAAAATATACACATTTTTCGATTTCCTTTGATTCCCGAGCCCCCTCTTTGGCCGACTATTGCTTAACGAAGTCGATCGCTCGCGTAGTGAGTGCCAAGGAACCGGGATATGCGCAGCAAATCTTCTGCTTTTACGATGTACACGCAGTCGTTGCGCATTCGGCTTCCTTAGAGAATCACAGCGGTTCCATCCACCAGGTGTGCCTACAGCGCCCTCCTGTTGTAGTTTTCAAGGCCCATGATGAGGAGAGCTTACGTGGCAGCAATTTTTGCCATGACCTCAAGCTATATCCACACCAGCAGTGCACAGCCCATGCACAGCGTTATCAAAGAGACCGAACATGAGAAAATTCCTCTTTAAAGCACTGCCACTGGTTCTCCTCTTCGTGAGTGCTGCAATCCATGCGTGTTGCGCGTGCCCTATGGCGTTTCACGATGAGGAGGGTCCGGGTCCTGCAGAACGAGCAATTTTTGGGGCTGCTAAGCGTAAGCGCCCCAGAATAATGGCGCGGATAACGAGGACCGTGAATGAACTGATTTTTAGCCGCGTTAAGTGTGCACTTGAGCGGGCGGAGGTCATTTTTTTACGCTTGCCGATATAAACTCTGAGAACGCTAATCAAATAGGAACTAGACAAAAGAGGCAACTTCGATAGCGATGTAAGCCCGGCTTAGGGACCTTGCCTAACGACTCCTATTGCGCTTATTGCCCCATCGCGCCCATGTGCTCCTGCATTTCCTGCTGCATCTGGCTGCGCGTGTTCGCGTTCATCCCGTAGCCCATGTACGGCCCCATGCCACCAGCGTTATCGATACGTTTGTGCATATCGTCCCACAAGTGCTGCCACGTGGTCTGTTCGAAGGGCGCTTGCCCGATAGCACCGCCGGTGATAACCACGCCGTAGTAAGGCATGAGCGGTGAGCTGCCATATTCCGCCGCCGCGCCTCTCCGGGCACTCGCGTTAAACCCTGACCATGCCGTCGCATTCTGCTGCACTGTGGCGTACCCTTGCCCCATGAACATGGTTCTCAACGACAGGAACTGTGCCTGCGCCGTTTGTGTGTCATTGTATGCTTGGACGCTTACAGCGTAGGTGCCATTGTTATCACTCACCGTGCCGTTGTACACTACAACCCCTGCTTGTGAACTGGCTTGTTGAGAAAACGGAGCCACCACGGTAAAGTTCAGCTGTTGCATCGTGGTCGCGAGGTACTGGACGATGGCTTGGTCTTCTGCAGCTGCTGTTGTATTTGCCGTTGGAGTAGGCGTTGGCGAGGACGGCGTAGGGCCCGTACACCCCGCAGCGCAGACGGCTGCGAGCATCAAGACCGCTAACGTCCCTGCCAAAAATGATTTTTTCACGGTACGCCTTTGCAAGTTACTCATAGTAAGCTGGTACTGCATAGCCCGGGGCTTAAGTATTAGGTGTGTTATGCGCAGCCAGCCCGCCATGAGAGCACAAATCATTCGTCGAGTAGCAGCGTTTCGAGGATGATTGAGCGCGTTGAGTGCTCATTTGTGCCTAGTCGCGGAAGGCTAATCATAACGATTAAGTCTGCAGCGCCGAGTTTGCACGTATTATGTTAGCCGATCATTGCCCATATCCTAATGTTGAGATGCCAAAACACGAGCTGCTGGAGATTCGCCGCAGCAAGATCTCACTACATCACGCAAAAGAAGGTCACAGCTATCCAGCGATTCGGTTACCCTACAAGTTCTCACAGCTTGCGGGGCTCTCGACACGAATCTACCAAACTGTTCACGACGGGGCACTTGCATTTGTTGTCGTCGTGTCATCCGCAAACCTATCAAGAAACACTTCCGAGCGATCTAAAAACAACGGTGCAAGCGCTAAATCCTCCGTCTTCACACGGCGGAGGTCGCCGGTTCGAATCCGGCCGAGCCCATCGGTTTTCTGGGGTGCTTTGACGAAATAACGGGCTCTGCGGAGCTTTTTGATTTTCGTTTTCGAGAAGAAGTGATTTAAGCTCGGCGATTTGTGATTCGAGTGCTGACAAGCGAGATTCCGCATTGTTTAGGCCTTCAGGTTGTATAACTTTAGGCAAAAGTTGTATAACTTTTGACTCCAGTTGTATAACTTCAAAAGGCCCTTCCCCATCATTGAAAGTGACAAGAAGTGCCCGTCTGCTATGGTGCTGAGGCTCAAATATCTTTGCAACCTTCCCAATTCGTCTGCGCAGGTCTTTGGCAGCCTAATAAGCGGGTAAACGACGCCCGCTTTGGCATTCAACTTGGTGACCTTTGATTTTCCAATGTGTTGCATAGATCCCTCACCCCGCTTGACGAGACGTGCCTCCGCCGCGTTATGAATTCTCCACCTGCCAGAGCGCTTGCGCGAGCATCTCATAGACTTCCGCCGTTTCACCCTGATGCGGCATTCTGCCGAGCTGCTCTGCGGCTGAAGCTAAGCGTCTGAGCACATCAGGGATAGCTTTCTCCGGAACCGATCGCACCTTTGCACCGCGGTAGTTGGTCAAAATGGCTTGTATCGCCTTTGGAAGACGTCTTACGTCAATACTTCCGTCTTCCAGCATGAAAGGCAGTTTCCACGTCGCGGGCAGATTTGCATCTCCGACATAAGCAAAGCACTGTGCGGGGAGACAATATTTTGGATGAAGTAGTTGAGCATTTAAATCCTCTCCTGTGATCGCTGCTCGTGTGATTGATGCTGATTTAAGGAGTGTAAGTGGCTCACCCTGCGGCCCTGTGCGCGGTCGGTAGACGCCGTGCTCGCTAAGCCACCACAACTCGCTGTGAGGCTCCTTAGATTCCAAAGAGACGAAGACGCGGTCACGCAGGCCCCCTCCTTCGATGTTAGCGGCATAAAACATCATTCCATCGCTAACGGCAATGCATTTCACTTTCTGCTCGTCTGCATAGCGACGCACTTGCTCAAGGGCGCTATGCACAGCAGCTCGGTTCCATGCAAGAGCACCGGGGCGCTTCGTCTCGACGATGCAGTATTTAATTCCAAGACGCGTGACGACAATATCAGCGTAGTCGACCTGATTGTTTATGTCACCAAGATTCCATCCGAGGACTATCGTGAAGAGGTCTTCAACTATGTTCTCGGCAACGCGCTCTGATGCCTCACCAAAGCGGCCCTGCTGTCTAAGGCGCTCGCTTCTTTTCGCGCTGAAGATCGACCAGTTCGTCGTAAGGTGCGTCTCAAAGCGCTTGTACGAGGCGAGGTTTCGATATGGCATGGTCTGGTATTAATGGTCGAGCGAGATAAAGCGTTTTTCGATTTGAGTTTTGGTCGCTTCGTCGCAAAACCCGAGATATTGCAAAGGGGGTTGCTATGAGTACTGCTGCGACTTTTTTTGCAGCCCAAGGAAACATAGCGCTCAAATCCGGGTGAAAGCACTTATTCGTGAACATTGAATGAGGCAGTAGGTGATCAAAGTGCGTTACTTGGCATATTTTGAAGTTTCGACAGAAGTCGGCAATCACTTAGATTTCGAAGAAGGAGGGCCCGGGAAAATCTTCGGCTATCTCATGAGTCGGTTCGCGCCAGAGGCCGTGTATACGGAGGCCGGCACGCGCAATGTCTTCATGGTGGCCGATCTGAATGAGGCACAAATGACGGAGCTCATGCTCATCGTGTCAAAGAAGTTGGGCACGTACCCTGAATTCACGCCCTTGATTCTCGGAGAGGCGACGCCCGGCATCGCTGCTAAGGCAATAGAAGAGGCGAAAAAAGCACCTTAGGTCGGCGATCGAATCAGGTTCACGTGCTCTGATTGGATCCCAAGAGATAGCTTGCACGAGGTGTAGGGAATCAAGTCAATCTGATCGAAAGAATATCATAAAAACTTTTCAAAACATCGAGTCGTTGTTTCGACAAGAATACGTTCGCGTATTGGTTGACGTCATATTACAAGCCTTGCACCGGTAAGGGCTGCGTCTCAAGGGATTCTTAAGGCATACCTAAGTGCTTTTGCCACCACGCTTCTGAACGGGCCTCACAAATCAAAGTAATCGAAAAAAGAGACAATGTGTTAGGGGCCAAGCAAAGGGCGAAGCTCTTCAACAAAATGGTGCGTAGCGTGGAATACGGAGCGGAACGGGCTAAAGTGCATTATTCAGCAACGGGGAAAGTAGCGCCTTCGTGCTGTTTGATATATCTCCACACTTGATCCAAGCAAGCCTAAGAAACTCCCGCGGCAGCCGAATGATCGGATAGGCGCGAGACGGCTCGAGCAATGGTAGCCTATCTTGCGCGTGCAGATCGGTTGCATACGCCATTGGAGATGCCGTTCAAACATAACCGTTGCTATAGGCAGCAGCTGTGTTTCAAGGGCTTTTTGAGGCAGACCAACGTGCTTTTGCCACACAGCTTCTGAACGCCCGGGACCGTGATCACTGCGTGACGTTCCCCGCCTGTTCTTGCATTTGCATCTTGCAGCTGCGACTCGTCAAAGTCTACTGGTCACGATTTCTCCACGGCCAACAAATCCTCTGGTTGTTCCATTTTCACCGGACCTTTGATCAGGAGAGTGACGAGCATTGCTACAAAGGCAAGGCCAATGCCAGTCAGAAATATGTAATTGAATGCGGTTGCATTGGGGAGGAGTGGGCCCATTACAGGGCCCCTAGGCGTTTGAATGATGAGCGGTGAAACGTACGCGGCGAGAAAGACGCCTGCAATAGTGGGTCCAAGCGCGCCGCCGATCGTCCTGAACTCGGTGTTCATACCGGTTGCAATGCCAGTTTGCGATTGTTCAACGGACTGTATGACAACGTTAATCATTGCGGTGAGCATAAAACCGACGCCGATACACACAAAAATAGCCCCGAGCGCGATTTGCAGCTGCGTTGCATGCAACACGTAGAAGTAGTAGAAGCTTGCGGCGAGAATTGCCGCACCGACGAAGAGCGGCAGCTTTGCGCCGCGCCTTGCGACGATCACACCGGCGATCGGTGCTGCGACTAGCATGAAGGCCGCCCCGGGCGCGAGGACCACCCCCGCTTGGAAGATGTCGGTACCAAATCCAGTCGGCGGCGGCAGCTCCATAAGATAGACGATGGTCTGGAACAGCAGGAAAATCATCAAACCGGCGATAAAGGAGGCGATATTGGGGAGGAACACGTTTCGCTTGCGCAGCATCGTGAGGTCTATCAGCGGATCACGTATGTGCATCTCGACAACGACGAAGACGAGGATGAACGCGATCGCCAGCACCAACAGGCCAATGATCCCCGCAGAGGCCCACCCCCACGTCGTGCCCTCAGTCATCGCGATGAGGAACGATATGACGGCAACCGCAAACGTCGTAGCCCCGAAAACGTCCACTCGTGAAGGGGTGAGAATGGGGGACTCTTTCAGGGTGAGCGCGGCTAAGATAGTCAACGCAATTGCCGCGGGTATGACGGTGTGGTACGTTGTCTGCCACCCGTAGTTATTTGCTACCCACGCGCCAACGACAAGTCCTATCGCCGCACCAGCTCCGAACATTGCGCTTATAATCCCCGTCGCGGCTGGTACCCTCTCAGGCGGAAATTCGTCTCGGATGATCGCGAATGCGAGCGGGAATATTCCCAGTCCGACCCCTTGAATGGCCCTGAATACGAGCAGCGATGGCAAACTCCACGCAAAGCCGTTGCCGGTGACGCCAATCGTATAAAAGATCAGAGCTACGAGAAGGAACTTCTTTTTCCCATACGAATCCCCGAGCTTGCCAAATATAGGGGTTGCCACGGAACCAACGACAAGGTAAATCGACACGACCCACGCGGTCCACGCCGTGGTGGTATTAAACTGAGCCTGTATCGTCGGCAGGGCGGCGATAATCATCGTTTCCGTGTACAGGACCATCAGTGCAATGAGTGAAAGGAGGATTAAAATTCCTGTACCAGCTCGCGTGCCATCTGCACGGGTCCGTTTATTGTGGTGTACCGTCTCGTTCACGTGCCGACCTTCTTTCGAATTTACCGCCTAAGCGCACCCCGTTTGTTCTTTTGCTTGATGCAATGACGTGAGGCACCCAAACCACTCGTTTGCTACATTTTAGGCTAGAGCCTGATGTGTACATTAATGATATATAGGGGTTATGAAAATGAGTTAGTTGGTCAGTTAACTACTTAAATCTTATCAAGATCGCATGGACAGAATTCCGCAAGATCTTATACGCTCACTCAGGAAACTCGGACTTCTCGAGTCGGAGGCAAAAATATACGTCACGCTCGTGATGATGAACAACGCGGAAGTCAAGGAGCTGATCGATTTTCTCGGCCTCTCCAAACCGAGCACCTATGAAAGCCTCCGGTCGCTGGAGGACAAGGGGCTCATCGTGCTCGTGAACGCGAAGCCCATAACCTACCAGGCAGTGCCGCCAGATATCGGCCTGGAGATACTCACAGATACGTACGTGAAAGCGAAAGAGGACGCGAAAGATCATTTCTCCACGCTTGATAGAAGCCTAGTGATGGGCCAGGTGACAGCCCAGTCCTCAGATTCGTTGTGGTTCGTTTTCAACAAGAAGAGCATCGACCACAAGATCCGCGATATGCTCCGCAACGCCAAGAAAAGCGTATTTCTGATCGCATCGGATCAATATGTTAAGCATTTCACGCCTCTTGCCAATACGAACCTCGACCTGGACATTACCGTGTTTTCCGAGAATCCGCGCGTCGAGCGGTCGCTGAAAAAGATTTTCAAATCGGATAGGGCGAAGGTTCAGGTGATAAGCACCACTAAAGTGGTGGGAGTGTTGTCAAAGCTCAACTCGCTGTACCAAAAGGAGTTCATGCAGCCCCTCGAAGAGACGTTGCTGATGCTCAACTTCGATAACATGTTGTTCTTGATCGTGGACGATGCAGAGATTCTAAGCCTGCCAGCACTGTCCGGCGACGGCATAGTCGCCTTTAATTTAAGGAATACGCATGCGATCGCAAATATGAAGTTGCAGTACAAGGACGTACATCGCGAATGAAAGAGCCAATTGACGAAGCACGAACTTGCGAGTTCTCGAACGCGATGCGATCTAATCGGCGCGCTTACTCGCGATACCTCTCTCTGTCAGTGCCGCGGCTTCTGCTAACGTAAGAGTTGGTAAAGTCAAGTTGTTTGAACAGGGATTGAAGCCCTGACTTTCAATATTCTTATGGAGCAGAATGTCAAATAACGGCTAAAATCGCCGTTTTCCAAAAAAATAGTCTGCCGGCGCTAACCTTTTGTTGTGCTATATTTCTTGTGTAACCTCTTCGCAGGCACGCCACAGCACCCCTAGTATGAGGTATGCGCGCGTGCTGCACTGGAGAGCCGCCTCAAGCACCTGGTCTACCTGCTCCTTTTCGAGGTAGTCGGTGATGTTCTTCATCCGCAGTGCCGAAAAAGGTGTGTTATCGGCAATAACGGTTGTTCTTTTGAACGGGATTCCTGAACGTGATGCAGTGCGAGATAATTAGTAGACAAACCGGCAATCCGCTAACCGCATGCGGCTAAAATATCGTGCTAACCCGTTGCAAACATCAACCTCAATCGCCACAATGTTTAACTTTGTCGCTGTCTTCCTAGGTGGTTAGCTTTTCTTGCACGAATCAGATGAGGCGAAATATATGATCAAGAAAGTAACTGCGATCGTCGTTCTTCTGATGATTACTTCGCTCTCGATAGCGGGTTGCACTAGTCCAACGAAAACGGCAACGAGTCCAACGGTTTCTGTGAACGCGACAGGAAATGCTACCACAACGTCGATACGGGGCGCTTCACAGTCACCAACATCGACAGCATCACCGACAGCACTGGCTACCAATACGCCATCAGCTCAACCAACACCAACATCCACAAAGATCGCGACCTCGATTCGGTTCGCCAATGTCCCGAAGGTTAGTAAGAGTTTCCCAACCTTGGGGATCAACGTAATTGCAAACACGTCAGGGATCTTGGTTTGCGGCCATGGAACAGTCGCTGTTTTAGGACCAGACGGCAACGCAATTGGAACGGTATCGTCGGGAGGTTCTAGTGATTGTTCTTCAACAGCGTTCCTCGACGCAAGCAGCCTGAGTGCGGGCACGTATAACGTCACATTGCGTTACTCAGGTGACAGCACGTACCAGCCATCGCAGAGAGCGGCACAGATGACTGTCACGCCATAAGATTCGGTTCGCATGAGCTCAAAGTGAGCTTGTCAACCGCTTAGCCCCCCGGCGGATAGCCCGCTTTAAGCTGCCTTACATGCCAAAGGTGCGAGAAGTACGCCCATTGTAAGCTGCAAGTAGCTCAAGCTCGACTCCCGGTTTTAACGGGTTGTATGCACTTGGTGCTCTTGCTGCTGTGTTTCTGGCATTACAGGTTACCCACCGTAGCTGAGGTTTTATAGTGGCCGTTGCCTGATTTGAAACAAGCCCTTTGCTGCTCACCAGAGCGTTCAATGAGCACGACGCGTACAGGGCAGTAGAGAAAAAAGAAAAAAGACGGCTTACGGAGTGACCGGAGCCGTCAGCTTCTTTTTGTTATTATACCGCCTCACGCAGAGTGCGAGAGATCCTAAGACTAATAGGATTGACAGAATACCAATTAACGGGTAAGAAATCAAAAGCACTAAGAACGCAAGTGCCGCTATGCCCAAAAAAGAGGACGAGTCCGCAAACGTCAAGACCTTGCTCTTAGAGTCTTCACAGTTGTACTTCGCAAGCGTTTTTTCGCGCAAGTCGCTTAGCGTTGCTGAGCTGATTGTTCCGCATGTAGAGAGCCAGAGTGCCCTCGAAGCCCTGTTAATCCAGTCAGCAGATTTGCGTATAAGCTCCGTTTTCCTGTAATCCGTGTAACTCACGAATTCATCAGGGCCGAACTGAAGTTCGAGACTTACCAGACCCCTCTCACGCACCTTTTGCACTCTACCTTGTGGTGTTCGGCGGTAAGTTCCGAAAATAAGCCATTTTTGCTGTCTGTTTGTCGATAAGACGCACTAAAATCCACCTCACTAGACGCGCACAAATCCTCCTCCGATTCTTTGCCTTCATGCGATTGGCTTTCTTTTACTAGCTGGCAATCAGACATAAAGAAGCTCAGCAAGGGCTCAAATTTCGAAAAGGAGCGTTGACATCGCGGAGGTCGCCGGTTCGAATCCGGCCGGACCCATTAGTTGTTGGCTTTTTTTGGTCGATTGGGGCCCTTAGTCGCTCTTGATCTTCCTGACCCATCCCTTCTATAAATTTGTCGAAATTGTCTAATTTAAGCACAACAAAAAAAGCAAGCGATCCATCCCGTTCTGCCTGATATATGGTAACTGTTTCACATGCAAGATCCTCCAAAGTTCGCGGCAAGCGAACAATAGGATAAGCGTAGGTGGGATTGGACGACTGAAGTGATATTTTCGTCGTGAAGGTTTTCTTCATACCATTCAGAAATAGAACTGGTTTTCTTATGTTAATGCTTGTTATTTTAGTCTAGAGGTGCAAAAGCAACTCGAACTCGCAACTCTACGATTACCGGCGCCTAAAGTTGGTTTCTGGGCGCGACTATTTGACGGAGGGAGACAGAAGGAAGAGTGAACAACAAAATGCTCCAAATGATGACAGTGGCAAGTATATCTAAACAATAAGGGGGATATCTCATGTTAGAAACGAATCAATATTTTAAGGGTGAAACGGGCTTGGAGTTAACCAATATAGAATGGCTTCTCGACCATCATAAAACAAAATTGCAGGAACGGCGTAAAACGGTTGATGAGTTAAATCTTAAACCAGGAGATGTAGTACTGGATTTAGGATGTGGACCAGGTTTATGGACACACCTACTAGCAGAGAAGGTGAAGCCCAATGGGCGAGTTGTTGGGCTTGATTTCTCACCAGATTTAATAGATTATGCTGCGGAAAATCTGGAAAAAGATCCTCTTAGTAACATCATTGAGTTTCGAAAAGATGATTTCCACGAGGCCTCCTTTGACAATGATACCTTTGATTTAGTCTTTTTCAGCAACTGTTTTGCTTATGTCACAGATTATTTTAAGATTATCGAAGAGATGAAAAGAGTGACTAAGAACGGTGGAAGAATTGCCGGTAAGGATTTTGATGGTGGCCTTTTTATTGTCCATCCCATCGAGCCTCAGTTGTCTCTAAAAATCTTAACAGCAACGGCCCAGGCTCTTAAAGAAAAACCCTTAGAACCTCCATTTGATAACTTTACCGGGCGAAAATTGCATGGGCTTTTTTTACAGGCAGGCCTAAAAGATGTATCTACTAAGAGCTATGCCATACAAAAACTCTCACCTCTCCTTCCAGAAGCAAAACGCTATATCGCAGGTAATGCAGAATGGCAGGCTAAAATAGGAACTCCATATTTATCAGAAGAAGATCTTAAGCAGTGGCGAACACACTTTGATCCCAACTCCGACAATTACATCCTTGATTTGGAAGAGTTCTATTTCTGTATGCTGGAAGTGCTAACGATAGGTACGACGTAAAAGGTTACCCAAAGGCAAGATCACAATATCAAGAAAAATATGTTTTGTGGCCCGGAGGACAAGATCAGGATAGACGCAAGAAAAATGATAACCTTGAAAGACAGATAGCCTTAGCCTTCCACCCAAAGCTCCGCGGCCTCAGCCCCTCCTCTTCGCCGTGTTCGGCTTCTCCGATAGCAGCTTCTGAATAACCGTATTTTATGTTGTGCTTTTTAGCTTGATCATATGCGTCTTTGGGCGCAAGAATTTTTCCTGAAAAAGGGAAGGAGCTCCCTATATGACCACAGACCACACGTTTGTTGAAGCATTAGACAGGGATAGCAAAGATATTGACGAACAATTCTTGTGGTCTTTGATCCAATCAAAGCACAAAGAATGGGAGAAACTGGATTACAAAACCAAGCTGCCATTTAGATGGGGGAGGGCTGAAAAGGGCATTGAAATCAAGAAATGGACACACCAGACAAGGCAGGCAAGAATCGATTTTCTTAAGGATATCTCGTCATTTGCTAATGCGAGCGGGGGGGCCCTACTGTATGGTATATCAGACCAACAGAAGGGCGCTCCAACCGGGATCCCACAAAAGATAGTAGGGCTGCATATTAGGACTGAAGACGAAGAAAAGATCCGAAACCACATAGATCGAACCATACGTTATGGGATCAAGCCCATAATAAGTGGAATATCATGCCATTTCATCCGGGTTTTGGAGTCTAAAGAAGTAGTCTTGCTCAACGTGCCCAAGAGCTGGCAGTGGCCGCACCGTGTAGAGCTTGACCACGACAGGTTTTGGGCGAGAACGAAGGCAACTGGGTTATGGGAGATGGACGTTGCTGCGCTTCGAGCTGCGTTCACCCTTTCTGAAGACGCAAAACAAAGGATCAACAGGTTCAGGGAGAATAGAATAAAGAAAATCAGAAATGGCGCTACTCCAGAAACGCTTTTTGGAAACCTCAGGGCTATTTTACACCTTGTACCCCTCAGCGCGTGCGATCCTGACCACCGATACGACCTAACTACACTAGAGAACGACCCTAGACTACACCCGTTTGCGTATTCCGGTGGATTACAGACACGACCTAACAATGATGGCCTTTTGGCTTACGTCAGGACCGATAGAACAACATCAAGAGCATATGCACAGGTTTTCACCAGCGGCATAATCGAATCTGTCGACAGCATGCCCTTTGTGAGCTATCTTCGGGCGGCATATTCGCCACACTATCCGGATGAGCCGCAGTCACATTCCGCTCTGTATCTTAGCATTAATGAGTTCGAATGCGGCTTGATCAAAGCCGTGCGGAACTACATCGACGTGCTCAAGGAATTCGACATAGCCCCCCCAGTTTACCTTTTCCTAACACTTATCGGTTTCAAAGGCGTCGTGTTATCACATGTGGATCCGTTTACTGCTGATACCGGCCGTTATGGCGATCGGGACCCACTTCCAATACTAGGAATCTGTATTAAGAATTATGAGCATCGATTAAGCAAAACCTTCCAAGGCTGCTTTGATTCCGTATGGCAGTCGTTTGGACATAGTCGATCGTTGAATTTTGATGAGAAGGGTGATTATGCTAACGCAAGTTGTCGGCAAATCGATCACCAAGCTAATGTTGTACCGTCTAAAGAAAGCTGAGAACTGGCTGACGCACTTAGGTTATATCCTTGCGCGCAGATTCACGCCTCCGGACATTTAGGCTATGATGAGATTAAAGACTTCATCCAAACTGCGCAACCGAAAACTCTCATCCCAGTTCACACCCAGAACCCTGAGATATTTAAAAATTTCCACGATCGCGGGATCATTCCTGAAAAGGGAGTTAGATACACAGTATAACACTCTACCACTGATCGGCTGGAATGCGCGCTCGTGAACACCTGACGCTGTGGTCATAGATATAAACGAAGACGAATTTGGCAACAAGGCAAAAAGGTATGAGCAGATCTATCCGTATCATAGATAAGGGCTCATCTCTTATGAGCGCTCAGTTATCCCAAAAAGGTTTTTTATTCATAATAAAGGCTTAGATGTTACTTGGCTACCAAAGAGTACACGAAAAACCTGCAAGACGTGCTAAAGACGCTTATTGAAGAGGAGCTCAAGATATCCGACAAACTAGAATCGACGATCTTCAGCTCTGACAAGAATGATTTTTATCGAACAAATATCGAATTCGAGATTTTTGGTGAACGGTAGGATGTGTTACGGAATCTCTTGTGTCTCAAGATTGCGTCACACGTGAAGTAAAGAAGTCTGATCGCACATGATAATGGCAATCATTTTCGACATTGATGATACGCTCATTGACTTCATGAGCATGAAACCGGCGGCTTCTGCTGCTTTCTAGCTTAAGCCTTTATAAACCAACAGGGGAGGGGGAAACGTATGGTTGAACCGCGGGACACTATTAAGATCGAAAATGTGGTAGCCTCAACCGGCATTGGAATAGAGATAAACCTCAAGCAAGCCACGCTTGCGTTAGAGGGTGCAGATTATGATCCTAAACGGT
>Ga0224516_1000038_pt1 | contig 32881 bp, 40 predicted proteins | sample IRFST0metaG_FD_179884 | JGI IMG/M metagenome (GOLD analysis project Ga0224516, IMG submission 179884) | Peat soil microbial communities from Stordalen Mire, Sweden - IR.F.S.T0 | ecosystem: Environmental > Terrestrial > Soil > Wetlands > Peat | place: Sweden: Norrbotten County, Stordalen Mire... | reverse complement strand
CGTATTGATATGAGGGAATTGAGTATAAGATATGATCAAGGGAAAATAGAAATAAATTTAAACAGATCAGAAGTAGAAAGAATTTTTTTGGGAATAATACCGAAAAATATATTTGTTAAAAAAGCATATAATAAGAAATTTGAAAACATTGAAGAGATAGATACAAGCCAGATACTTAAAAGTGTTGACAATGGAATTCTTAGTATCCGAATGCAAAAAAAATATTCATTAGAAAGTATATCAAGTATAGTAGATGTAGATTCTTATGAAGATAATGTGGATAATTAAGCAATATATGTGGACAATTATAAGGTGGAGTGTGGATAATTTAATAAAATTCCTAAGATAATTAATTGTAAATTAAGTTCATAAAAAATATTAGAAACTGAATTAAAAAAAGTGTAAAATAAAAAGGGAGGATAAGCTTTAGGTATATACCTAAAAATAAATCTTCCCTTAAGTAAGAGTATTATTTATAACAGAGTATTATCTCTTACGTTTATTAGCAACTTCAACGCCAACTCGTTTGTTATTTATTTTTCCACCTGGACACTTATCTAATATTGAATTAGATACAGTTTCACTAACTGTTACAAACGAGAAGTTTTCCATAAGGTCTATTTGACCTATTACTGAAGCATTAACACGTGTCATATCTTTGATATAGTTAATTAATGCTTTTGGAGTTAAACCGTCTCTTTTGCCGACAGAGAAGAATAAACGAACATCGTCTTTTTTAGGTGCATCTAAGTTATTTGAACTATAATCAAATACACTTTCATTTTCAAATTTAATTTTCATTAAAGCTGCAATAACTGATATTGGATCAGAAGCTTCAGCTAATTCCATTGCACTTGGGATGAATTTAGTAAGTTCACCAGCTTTAATAGCTTCTTCAACGTTTATTACCATGTCTTTAAATTTCTTTTTAGTGATTTCTTCTGCAGTTGGAACTGCTTTTTGTGTTATTGTACTCTTAGTAACATTTTGAATTTGTTTAAGCATTGATAAATCTTTTGGTGTTACTAATGAATATGCAGTACCACTTTTATCAGCTCTACCTGTTCTACCAATTCTATGAACATAAGATTCAACGTCTTGAGGTAAATCATAATTAAATACATGAGTTACGCCTTCAACATCGATACCTCTAGCTGCAACATCTGTCGCGATTAATAAACTTAAAGTACCCTTTTTAAACTTATTTAAAGTTGATTGTCTATGAGTTTGAGTCATATCTCCATGCATTCCTTCAACCATATAGCTTTTTGATTGTAATTCTTGCACAAGTTCGTCAACACCTATTTTAGTTCTGCAAAATATTATAGCTGACGTTGGATCATCTAGATCTAATAATCTACAAAGAGCTTCTAATCTATGCTTATTATTAATCATAAAATAGTTTTGTTCAATCTTAGATACAGTCATTGAACTTTTTTTAACACTAATAAGTTTAGCATCTGGCTTCATATATTTCTTAGCAAGCTTTGCTATTGGAGCAGGCATTGTTGCAGAAAATAATAAAGTTTGTCTTTCAGCTGGAGTATGGCTAAGGATTTCTTCTATATCATCAATAAATCCCATGTTAAGCATTTCGTCAGCTTCATCTAATACTAAAAACTCTACACTTTCTAAATGAAGGCATTTTCTTTTTATAAGATCCAACATTCTTCCAGGTGTTCCAACAACAATATCTACATTGCCTTTTCTAAGAGCTCTCATTTGTCTGTCGATTGAATCTCCGCCATAAACAGCTAATGTTTCAAGTTCTTCATATTTAGCAAGTCTTTGGATTTCATCATTAACTTGAACTGCAAGTTCTCTTGTTGGTGCTAGAATAAGAGCTTTTATTCCTGGGGTATTGCTCATTCTAGTGATGATTGGTAAAGTATACGCAGCAGTTTTTCCAGTACCAGTTTGTGCTTGACCTATTAAGTCTGCACCACTAAGTGCTGCTGGAATACTTTGTTCTTGTATTTGAGATGGTTTCGTAAAACCAAGGTCTGATATTGCTTTTACAATACTCTCCTTAAGACCTAATGTAGCAAATTGATTATCATTCATTAAATATCCTCGTTTCTTTTATTTTAAAATTAGTTTGTTTTACTTTAATAATTAGTATTAAAGTTTTATTTATAAGTCAAATGAGTTTATTATAACACAAAGAAATAATAAATGTCAAAATTATTTTTTTGTGAGTAGAAGCAATGACTATACATCTATGATGTAACTAGTTAAAATTATCTTTTTATTATTTTTAGCTTTTAGTTTAAAAGTTATGCATAATAATTTATATATTAATTATAAGTTATTTTGTCGCTATATAAATGAACTACTTCAAAAAAATTGAAGCAGCTCATTTTTGTATTAATAATTTTTATATTTATTACTTATAATAGAATGAACAGTTTCAGGTAAGCTTTCTAATTCTTCTTTACCTAATTTAGTGACGTCTATTGGCTTATGTATTACTAACTCTATGTCTGCACCTTTGATAATATTATGGTTTGCTTCTAATAGCTTGTATGTTCCATTAATAGTTAATGGAACTATTAAACATTTTGATTTTGTAGCAAGCTTAAAGCTACCACCTTTAAATTCATCAACAGGCTGTCCTTTACTTCTTGTCCCTTCGGGGAAAATAACCATCGAATAGCCAGATTTTAATAAGTTAATACCTTCAATTATTGAGGCGGCAGATTTTCTTAAATTATCTCTGTCCATAAAAATACAATTTATATATTTCGCCCAACTACTAATAATAGGCCAATTTTCAAGTTCTTTTTTTGCTATAAATCCTTTTGGAACATCAATCACACTTAATAATAATGGAATATCAAAATTACTTTGATGGTTTGAAACAAATAGTACAGTTTCATCTTTAGGAAGATTTTCTAAACCTATAATATTAATTCTAGCACCAGCTATTTTGATTACAATTTTTGCCCATTTAGAACTTACCGCATGAATATATTCTTTTCGTTTTTTCATATCATCCTTATTAGCAAGAAACCTTATCTTAATTCTAAAAATAAAAGAAAAGAGTAAGCTTATTACAAGATAGAGATAAAAAAATATAGTTCTTATCATTATATGGTACACATCCTTAATAAATTAAATTTTACACTAATTAGTATATTATAAAAATCAATCTTTTAAAAGCATTAATGAGTTATTAACATATTAAGTTTTATAGAATTAATGAAAACTTAATTTTAAATTAAGTAAATATATAGAAAAAATAATATTGAAATAAGGTATAATATATATTATAATGATTAATTCTATAAAATAGTATAACAAAATAATTTACATAGGCAGGAGAAACTTAATGAATTTAGATAATATATTGGATATACAGGAGAATAATGAAGACAACATAGTAGGATTAACATCAAGTGAAGTTAAACAAAGAATTAAAGAGGGAAAAGTTAATCATATCCCTAAAACACCATCAAGAACTATATCTCAGATAATAAGAGCGAATTTGTTTACAAGATTTAATGCTATAAATTTTGTGCTTGCAGCAGTAATTATTTTAGCAGGATCACCTAAAAATGCTATATTTGTGGGTGTTATAATAATTAATACACTAATTGGTGTGGTCCAAGAAGTTAAAGCTAAGCGTACATTAGAAAAATTATCTGTTATAAGTATGGCACATGCAAAGGTCCTTAGGGATGGAGATATAATAGAAATTCCCATAGAAGAGATTGTACTAGATGATGTACTTTATTTAGAAACAGGTCTACAGGTATTAGCAGATGCAGATGTTTTATATAGCAACGGATTAGAAATAGATGAATCCATGTTAACTGGAGAAGCAGATGCTATTCTTAAGGCCTCTGGAAAAGAGCTATTGTCTGGGAGCTTTGTTGTGGCGGGAGAGGGATATGCTGTAGTCACAAAAGTAGGAAAAGAAACTTATGCATCAACCCTTGCTGAAGAGGCTAGGCAATTTAAGATAATAAATTCAGAGTTACAGGCAGCCATAGATAAAATTTTTAAAGTAATAATATGGATTGTACCACCGTTATCAATTTTATTAATAATAACGCAATTAAGAATTCCGGAAAATACGTGGCAAGATGCTGCCATAGGTGCAGTTTCAGGAATTGTTGGAATGATACCAGAAGGTTTAGTACTATTAACAAGTGCAACGTTTATAGTTTCAATTATAAAACTATCAAAGTATGACACTTTAGTTCAAGAGTTATGTGCTACAGAAGTTTTAGCAAGAGTAGATGTGCTTTGTTTAGATAAAACAGGCACTTTAACTCAAGGAAATTTAAAGTTATCAGAAGTTAAAAATATTGGGAGTAAAGATTCTGCAGAAATAGATAAAATATTAGCAGCTTTAATTAATAATCTTCCAAGTAATAATCCAACACAAAAGGCTATACTATCTAAATATGAAAAATATGATGAAAGTATAAAATGTACAGATAAAATTGCATTTTCATCTAAAAGAAAGTGGAGTGGTATTACTTTTGAGGAATTTGGTACATGGATTCTTGGTGCACCAGAAATAATATTAAACAATGAATACCATTTTATAGAGAATTTAGTTAAAGAAGAAGCTAAAAAAGGAAAAAGAGTTTTATTATTAGCAAATCTTCATAATAAATTAAATGAAAAATTAGAGGGAAAAATAGAAAGTGTTGCTTTAATATTAATTGAAGATATTATAAGAGAAGCAGCACCAGAGGTGTTAAAGTATTTCAATGAGCAAGGTGTAGATGTAAAGATAATATCTGGAGATAGTCCTGTTACAGTTTCGGAAGTTGCAAGACGTGCTGGGGTAATCAAATGGGAAAATTATGTTGATGCAAGAGAATTGCCAGAGGATGATAATGAATTAAAAGCATTAATAAATGAAACTTCAGTTTTTGGAAGAGTAAGTCCACATCAAAAGAAGAGAATTGTTTTAGCACTTCAAGAAATGGATCATACTGTTGCCATGACAGGTGATGGAGTGAATGATGTACTTGCGTTGAAAGCATCAGATTGTGGTATAGCTATGGCAAATGGGTCTGATGCCACTAAAGCAGTAGCACAATTAGTATTGATGAAGTCAGATTTTACTGCACTTCCGAAAGTTGTTGAAGAAGGAAGAAAGCAAATTAATAATTTAGAGCGAGTTTCAGAATTATTCTTATCAAAAACTGTATTTGCAATAGTTTTAGCGTTTCTAAGTTCATTATTGTTTATAGATTTTCCAATATTACCAATACAATTATCGTTAGTAGGAAGTTGTGCTATAGGAATTCCATCTTTCTTTTTAGCATTATTACCTAGCTCAGGAGGCGTTAAAAAAGGATTTTTAACTAGAATATTAACAGTTAGTATTCCAAATGGAATATTAATTGCATTATTTACGCTTATGATATTTTTATTTTCAATGCATATAAGGGAACCTATTATGTACAGCAGAACATTAGCAGTATTAATGTTTGCAGGAATTAGTATGGTAGTATTATTTAGAGTTGCAAGACCATTAACTAAATTTAAAACAACAATGTGTTTTTCAATGTTTGGACTTATAGTTCTTGCATTCTTAACTCCGATTGGAAGATATATTTTTAGTTTATCTGTAATAAACCCAATGCATTGGGTTATATTATTAGCGATAATAGTGTTATCAAGTCCTTTGATAACAAAAATTGTAGATATATTTAGAGTTAGAGTTAATAAAAAATTCAAAGTGAAAACAACTTAAATAAGTCATACTTATGCGTATATCCTCCGAAATTGAATAAATGTTTATTCCAGCGGACTAAGAAAATTTCGCTGGAAGCCACTAAATGGTTGGTTGCACCCATTTCTGCATGCTCCTGAGGCAAGCTCAGGACAAGCAAAAATGGAGGGGAAACTCGACTCACATTCGTTCGCTGAGTAAGTGATTCACACCAAATCATAGATTTGGGTTCTCTACTTAAGTGGCTTCAACAGCTTATTTTCTAATGCCGCTTGCACAAACATTTATCCAATTTCTCTGTTTGCATATGCTCTTAAGTGTGGTAATTCTTGAATTTAATACCAGGCATAAATACCCACAGTTAAAACTGTACTTAGTCGTATAGTCCACCGAAATTGGATATGCTTCTTAGTGCAGTAAATGTTGGATATAATACCAAGCATAAGTAAAACTTTAGGAGTGGGAGTGGGTATTTATAAAAAATAAGTATTATAAATTTGACAATATTGAATAATTATAATAGAATTTATTAGTAAGAATTAAAGGGAATGATTTAATTCTTTAACATATGCTCCTATAGTTAAATGGATAGAATAGTCCCCTCCTAAGGGATAGATGCGGGTTCGATTCCCACTGGGAGTACCAATTTAAAGCTACAACTTAGTTATATCAACGGTTGTAGCTTTTGCTATATTCAAAATACCGACATTTAACCGACATTTCTAAGCAAAAAAATTATAGGTCATCAAATATATTATCTAATAGGTCTGCAGTTTGTTTTTTCATGGAAGGTAATACATGACTATAAGTATCCCATGTTATTTGAGTTGACTTATGACCTAATCTTTCTGATATTACTTTTATATTCTCACCTTTAAGTAATAATATAGTGGCGTGAGTATGTCTTAAACCATGTATACTAAATTGGGGTAGCTGCATATAGTTTGTGATTTCTTTTTTTGAATGACTTATTTTATCATCTAAAGTATCTTTATATTTAGCAACCTTCTTTGTGAAGTCCATAGAGACGTTACGAGGGTTACACATGTTATTGTCCCTATCTAATATTACAAAGCCTTCCTCATTGCTCTGTGGTTGCTCTGACTTATGTTGCGTAAGTATATTGCATAAGGCTTGAGGAATCGAGACATCTCTAAATGCAGTATCAGTTTTTAATATTTTACTGTGTATTAATTTGTGATTCTTTTTATCAATAATCACTTGCTCTCTAATATAAATGACACCTTCCTCAAGGTTCACGTTATCCCATCTTAAGCCACACATTTCACCGATTCTTAATCCGGTTAAGCTGATAACTAGAGCAGGCATATAAAGATTATTATTTTTTATTTGATTTAAAAAGAATTTTAATTGAATATCATCCCAAACAATAATTTTTTCATTATCCTGACGTATCTTATCAATGTCAGTTGGAATGTAATTAATTAATTTTAATTTTTTTGCATATTTAAAGCAGCCACTTAAAGTCTCCATTATCTTCTTACAACTACTAGGTTTATTGCCTTTCTTAATAAGGTCATTATAGAATTGTTGAACTGTAGCAGTATTAAGTTTGCCTATTTCTATATTACCTAATTGAGGAATAATATGAGTGTTAATTCTAGATTCGTAATTGGTCCTGGTGTTAAGGCTTAATGTTTTTATTTTATAGTCATTATACCAGGACATAATGAAGTCTTTTAATAAGATCTTATTATCTATAACATTTAATCCATTTTCCACATCTACACTAAATGAGTTAGCATATGAAGTTGCTTCTTTTTTAGTTTTAAAGCCACTCTTAAATTTTCTCATACGTTTACCAGTTGAAGGATTTCGTCCAAGGTCAATGGTTACTTCCCACTTTTTATTATCTAGTTGCCTATAACTCGCCATTTATGCACCTCCAAATAAAATTTATATATAGAATTTAATCAGATACCGGCATAATATTAATTGTTTTTATTTTCAGTAAATATGTCTTTTATGCAATAAGGTATTTCATCTATTTCACAACCAAAATAGAATTTCTTTAGTACATCTATTTCATGTTTATATAATTTAGAGATTCCTTGAAATTCAGCCTTGTTTAAAATTTTAGGAATATGTTTACGCATAGACTCTTTAAATAAATTTTCTGATACTGAGTTAAAGTTACCAGAAATATTTTTTTCTAAATTATTTATTAACTCAATATTATTAGTATAAGCTGCTCTGTCACTAATCATTGAAATGAAGCATATCATATTTTCAAATTTATCTAAAAAATTATGATCCATACTTACATTTATTATGTTTTTAAAGTCAAACAATATGCTCCATAACTTATCATTAATATTTTCATTATCTTTTTCAATAATATTTTTTATTGAGTCTACAAATTCAGATAATTCTGTATTGGTATCTTCAAAATGTTTTCTAGTATTTTTACCAATAAGATAATCGACATCAACTTTCAAGGCAATTCCGATTGCGGCAAGAGTTGCATAATCTGGTGTTCGAGTACCATTCTCATATCTTGTTATAGACGCACGAGAAACCTTTTTCTCTATAAGATTTTCATTGTTAATCGTATCAGCCAATTGTTGTTGGGTTAGATTTTTGGAAAGTCTCTCTTCTTTCATTCTTTTTGCAAATATATTTTCCATTAAATTTCCCTCCTGCTATAAAAATAGTAGCATATTTGTTACCGAAATGGAACATTTTTTTAAAAATATATTGACAATGTACCAATTAGGAACGTATACTAAAAATGTACCAATTGGGTACAAAAGGAGGCGTATGTTTTGAAAATTAATGTTAAAGAAATTGAATGGTTAATGATGGAACAGTGTCTTTCATTAAATAAATTAGCCCAAAATAGCAGTGTTTCGAAAGCAACTATTTCTAGAATACTTAATTGTGATGTCAATCCAAGACCGGATACTGTTGGGAAAATAGCAAAAGCTCTTGAAATTAATCCTAGAAAATTATATTTAGAAAATTAACTATCGACATTAAGTCGGGCCATTGTTAATTGATGAAGAATCGCATATCTATAAAATTCCAAACTAGGCACATCTTAGTGCGCATACATGCACATTAAAAATATTTAAGGAGGTTGAAGGATGAGGGAAATTATAAAACCATATGCAACAGTTAAGGAAGCAGCTCAAAAAGAAGGACTTACAGAAGCATATATTAGAGAACGTCTTATTAGAGCTCGAAATGATAAGTCTATAAAACTTAGAGGAACTAAAGTCGGAAAAGAATGGCGAATTGATCCTAAGTCCATAGATGAAGATTTAGGAATTGAAATCAATGAAGAAAGTTATAAAAAGGATTTATATATAAAAGAGCTTGAAGGAAAAGTAAAAACTTATCAAATGCAGCTACAAGCATTTAAAAGCGTAGCAAATAGTTTAAATAATATTATTGAAATGTAATTTATAAAGGGGGTTTTAAGAATGAATATAAATATTTTAGATGAATATGTAAGGTTATGTAAGAAATTTAAGAAGCCTATTACATTCGAAGGGATAAAACTTTTTAGACAAGCCTTATGTAGCTAGGGGGATGGATGGCAAATAACATAGGATATATTGTAGCACCAATGGGATTAACAGAAAGACAAATACTTATATATCAGAAACTATATGAAAAGTGTAATTTTGCTGATATGACAGTTAAATATACGATAGAGCAATTATCATGTGATATTAAAATAACAGATATCCCCATTAAGACCATATATAAAAACATTCAAATTATGATTGAAAAGGGATATTTAAAAGTAATTCAAAAGGCTAGTAAGGGTAACGCACCTATATATAGAATTATTCCTTTAAATGAATTGCTTGAAAAAATGGGAGAACCAAAAGTCAGCCAAGAGAGAACCAAGGGAGAACCAAAGGTCAGCCCTATCAAAGAAAAGGAAAAAGAAAAGGATAATAATATATATAGTCATTGGAACAGTAAAAAAATAATAGTTCATAAGTCATTAACTAAGGATATGGAAAAAGTAATAGAAAAAGCTTTAAAGAAATATTCAGATAATGAAATTGTACAGGCTATAGATACTTATAGTGAAATATTAGAAAGTGACTTTTATTTTAACTACAAATGGAGCCTTGTTGATTTTCTTAATAGAAAAAATGGCATAAGTACCTTTATGGAAGAGGGAAGTAATAAAGCTAATTATGATGAATATTTAAATAAGAAGTCAAAAGAAAAGAATAACGGTATTGAAAAACCAAAAGAAATACATTTGAGAGGATGGGATTAAAGTGAATTTTGATTTTAGTAAAATAAATGAAGTTATAGAAAGGTGTAAATCAAAAGCACCAAAAGCTAACTACAAGTGTTCAATTTGTAGAGATAGTGGATTTATAACTATACCACAAATTGATGCACAACCTGCAATAAAGGAGTGTAGTTGTAAAAACAAAGAAAGATTAAAAGTTGAATGGCAAGATAGTGGCTTTAACATTTTATGCAATGATCTAACACTGGGAAGATTTAATGCTGATAAAAATAAAGTATCTAAAAGAATGAAGCAAATAGCAGAAGAATTTGTAGGTGATTTTGACGGAATACAATTTGATAACAATAATTCAGTTGCATTTTTAGGAGAACCAGGAACGGGAAAAACTCATATATGTATAGCTGCATCATTGGAATTATTAAAGAAAGGGTTCAAGCCTGTATATTTTCCGTATAGGGATTGTATGGACGAGATGATCGACTTAAGAATTACAGATAAAAGCAAATATGAAACTAAATTATCTAGATATAAAAAGTGTAACATTTTATTTTTAGATGATGTGTTTAAGGGTGGACATACAGATGCTGAAATTAAATTGTTATTTAAAATTATAAATTACAGATATATAAATAGGCTATCAATTATTGTTTCTAGTGAATGTTTAAGTAATGATCTATTAAAAATTGATAAGGCTATAGGTTCAAGAATAATTCAAATGGCTAAAGATAGAACCTTAGATATCATAGGAGAAGAATATAACCAAAGATTATGCTAGAAGGAATAAAAAAATGAAGATAACTACAAAATGAAGGGAGAAAAATAAATTTATGAAGAAAGAAGAACTAAGAAAAATTAAATGGAGAATTAATACAAAGTATTTTTTTAATGAGAGGGAAATGACTTATGAAGAATTAGAAGAATTAAATTATGAAATTAAAAGCATAGTAAAGTATGTAGCAGTATATGAAGAAGGATATTTTCATAAATGGATTGAGGAATACTTTGGCGATTTGCATGAAGGAATTAACACATATGAACATGCACTAATAGAAAAGAAAAGTGGGGAAGTTATCTATAAAAAACCAGACGAAATTATTTTTATAGATGAATTTGAAGATAAAGTTTTCAATAATTTAAGGCAGCTAGTAGGACAATCATTAAAGAATGATAAGTTCACTGATGCACTAGAGTTTATAAGAATATTAGCAACTAATGAATTGATTCAAACTCATATTAAGGATATTGCACAAGGTTTTGAAAATGGAGCATTAGAACAAATATTAGGAATTACAGAAGAATTATTTGATACTAAAGGAAATGAAGAAAGGCTAAAAGTTGTAATAAATAAATATGAACTATAAAAAAGTGATGAACATAATTAAACATTCATCACAAGAGTTACCATTATAACTCTAAACTCGCAATTTAATGTTATAACGGTAGCTCCCAAGTGTCAAGAGAATTTGAGGAGGGTATATATATGGATTTCGAAACAATGATTAAATTAACAGACAATATTTTAGATACTGAATTAAGACATATTCAAGAAGAAAATGAGGTTGCCGACTTAAAAGAGAATATTGAATTACAAGAAGTTCTTAAACAAAGAAAAGATTGGGAAAAGATATTAGAGAATGAACTACCAAAGGAACTTAAAAAAATATTCAATGATTTTATAGATAGCTTTACAAATGAGCAAATAGTACATGAAGAATATTATTTTAGAAAAGGCGTGGATGCTGGATTAGGCAAACTAAGGTATTTAAATGATTTTGGATTAGATGCGGCAATATAGGAGGTTTAGGATATGGAAGAATTGAAAGAGCAGCTACAACAAGGCACATTTTATTATTCTAATTCTAACATACTGGTAAAAGGTAAAGTCTACAATGTTATAAGTTATGATGATGGACAATTAGAGATATTTTTTACTGGTGGAATAGTGGACTTATACAAAGATAAATTAACTAAAGTAAGACGTCCACCCAATATAATAGGTGTTTTTAAATGGTGTTACTTATTAAAGAATGAGGATAACGAAAATATTGGTTATATTGGGTTAAAAGAAGAAAAAGAAGGTGTTACACATGATAAAATTACAAATTAGGTATAAGACAGAAGAAGAAAAACTAAGAATGATAGATATTATATCAGCTGGAGCAACAGTTAAAAAAATAAGTGATCCGTATAAGAGTGGCAAGCATTATAGAATTTATTTAGATGTTGAATAAGAGGTGATGCTCATGAATAGAGTACAAAGAAAAGAAGCTAGACTATTGCTAGACAAGCTTTTAAAAATAGAATTAGAAAGATTAAGGCAAAGATTTAGACCATATAAGCGAAGATTATTTTTAAGGAATAAAGTTACAATAGGAATACAAAAAGGTGACAAGGGAGTATTAGGGTATTACGAAAATGACAGAAATACTGACAGGCAATTTAAATATACACATAAGATATCTATAACAGAATATCAAATTGAAAAGTATTATAGATATTGTAAGTTTTCTATGAAACGCTATGCAAAATCAGAATTGAGAGATACTATAAGACATGAATTAATACATGCGTTTGTGTTTGAAGAATTTGAAGAGTGGGAGACCATAAAAAATACCTATGCAGATTATTCACCAGTTTTTCTAAGTTGTTTATATTTTGCTAATACCAGTAGTGGACATAAATTTACAGATAAATATTTTGATACAGAATTATTTCAAAAGGTTAAAAAATGTGAGAATTATGATAGTTTACAAACATTATTATTTTTTTATATTTGTGAATTTGAGAAAGTTGTTAATAAAATAAATAAAGAAGAAGATCAATATAACATTAATAAGTTATCAATTGTATTTAATGGGTCTAGGCATGGTGCCGGAATGAGAAAGAGGTCTTACATTAAAGCATATACAAAATATAAGGATAATAATACATTGAGGCAAGGCATAATACAATTAATGACATTGGGAATAGGCTTTCTTGTGAATCCAACTATTCTATTAGAAAACTATCAGAGGAAATTTGATAATGGAGCAATAGCAGAAAGTCATATTGAGGAAGTAATGTATGCTAATAAAGAAAGAGGAGATTTTAGAAAACCAGTAGTTATATTTGAAAGGTAAATAAGGATCATTAAAGGCTTAAATCCAATATGATAATATATTGATTTAAGTCTTTTGTAATGTTCAAAATAAAAGCTATATAGAACGTAACATGTAGATTTGACGTAGTAAATTTTAAAATGTTCTTTGAAAATTGAATAATACGATTTTTACAAAATATGCTATAATTAATACAGAATAGTAAATTATTGTTCATCAACTTAAAAAGGCAGCAATGCCTTTTTATCTATATAATCTGCCCATATCTTATCTAATACCAAAATTTGTTATGAAAATTGCTCATTTATAGAATTAAAATAAAAATGTAAAGAATTAGGAGGAAAAAATGAAAAAATTATTAATTGCTGTACTAATACTTGGAACTATTAATTTTACAGGATGTGCCCCAAAAAGTGCAGACGATAAGGCAGTAAAAGAAACACCTAGATCTACAACTACTACAGATACTAAAACAAACAATGATAAAACTAATGCAGCTAAATCTGATACAACAGCCACTACAGCTAAAACTGATACAGCTAAAGCAACAACTAGTGATGGCAAACAATTAGGTTATGTAAAAAAGTTGTATGAAGAAAGTGGAAGTAAGTATATTTCAATACAATATGTACAATGGTTGTCAGGAGAAGAAGCTATTAAGGCTATAATGGAAGATGATAAATGTACAAGAGAAGAAGCACAGTCTAGATATACTAATGATTATTATATAAGAGATAAAAACAAAGAAGTAAAAAAAGTAAAAGTTTCAAATAATGCTACTTATAGTATAATTAAAACTGGTGCTGAAGCAACTAAATCAAACTTTGATGAAGTAAAGAAAGAGCTTGGAGAAACAACACAAGAAATTTTATGTGATGTAACTATAAAAAACAATGAAGTTACAGATTTGAAACAAAAATTTCACCCATAATAAATTATAAAGTTAATTTGTTGGATAATATAGTAACAATCAAACTTCCAATTCTCGAGCTTGATTGTTACTGTTTTTTTAGATTTCAAAGAGTTATATAGTGATTTAAAAAGAAGTATACCTCCAAACTTATTAGAAGTAATGAAAAACGCTGGTTACTAAAAATTATGAGTGTAATAGTAAGACTAATGAACAATTTTCTTAAATTATGAAACACTAAAAATAAATAGCAAATTGTAGAATCGTATTATTCAAGAGATTGAATTTACGATTTTTTTAGTGCGTAATTCTAATAAATTCTGCAGGAGCATAAGAAGTATCTTAATATAATAAATAGAGTCATACATATGGAGGAATATACCTCTTATTGTTTATTAACTATAGGGGGTACGGTCACTGGGCGAGATATAATATATTATAGCGCCCACTCATCGTACCCCTTTAATATGTGATAGTAAGTAAAATGGAAAGATAGGTTATAGGGGGTCAAGAATGAAACTATAAGAGTATTATAATTTCACTGGTGAACCCCTATTGAGCATTTATAATTTATAAGAAGAAATATAAATTTAATATGGGGTCAGAAAGCACAATATATAGAGAATATTATAATGTGTTTTTTGAACCCCTATTTGAATATATTATATGTATTTGCCTTACAACGAAGTATAATTTAATCTTTTGATCACAGTGAAAAGGTGTGAGGGTCAAGTTTAGTAACGCGATAAAAAAGAGTGAAAGCCAAGTATGTTGACACGATAAAAAGAATAGGTTGAAGTACAAAATATTATAGGCTGACTGGCCGAAGTGTTCACATGGGTTGTAATATTTCAATTAGCATAAACACCCCTAAATATTGACCATATAAGGCTTTATAAGGTGTCAGTATGATGTGAATGTGTGAGACGTTGAGACATGTAAAAGTGTAGGCTGACCTAGACAAACGTAGACACTATACAAAAAAACTTAAACATAAGAAATAGGTAAAATAACAGATTATATCAGAGTTTGAACTATTAAATTAATGTGTAACATTGTGTAAAAGTGTAAGGCGGCTTAAGATGTTAAATGTTTCTAGAGAGACGTTGTAAAAAAAGTGTGATTTTATAGACTGAACTGAACAAAATCGGACATATCTTCTTTAATTTATATGTGGTGTGAAATACCGTTTAATATAGTAATCATATGTATTAAGAGACTATGAAGAGGTATATTCTTAATGTAAAAGTGTTCAGTTCTTTTTTACTGCTTCTATAAACATAAAAATAAGTATAGCGACATTTCAGAGTCTATAAAAGGAAGTACATAAATTAAAAATCTAAGAAATAATTAAGGACTTTAAAGAGTCTTTTTTTGTGCTTATTTTTATCTATAGAAAAATTTTAGGATAATTATAGAAATAGTATAGAAAGTCTATAAGAAATAAATAATCAGGCGGTTTATAATAATATTAGAAACAAACGATAAATAATTCTTCAGTAGAAGATGTATTAAATACAAAGGATAAGTGAGATTAAATTTTTGATATTGCAATATCACTGTTGAAAATTCAATGAATGAGATTAATTAATAGTTATTTAATATATAACTATATATAATGAGGAGGAATAAAAATGGAAACAACATCAAATAATACTAGATTAGAAGGACAAGTAGGTGGATTTAGTTTTGAAGATAACAAAGTAGTTAATACAATAAGTGGAAAAGAATATACACCTAATGGCAGTGTAGCTTATGTTGAAGGACATAATGGAAAGGGCTTACAAGTAAATGAAGGGCAAGTATCTATTCCTTTATCAGATTTAGGGTTTGATAAGAATACTCAAACAGTTTCAGTATCATTTTGGTTTAAATGGAGTGGAACTAATGATTCTATGCCAGTAGGTTTTAACTTTTATGATGCTTGGATATATAATGGATTTTTTGGATACAATACTGCTCAATCAGATATTTATGGTATAAATAATCCATATATAAAGGGAGAATTTGTTCATACAGTGTTAATTTTTAATAAAGGTGATTACAACTTAAATTCTATGTATATAAATGGAGTAAAACAAACATTGTCGCAAAAGCTAACAGCTCAATTAAAATCGCTAACAATATTTGAAAATAACTTAAATATTAATGGATGGTCAGGAAATGTGGGTCATAGATGTAACGGAGATGTAATTGATGATCTAAAAGTATTTAACAGAGCATTAACTGATGATGAGGTAGCAATAATTAGTTCAAAAGTAGTATTAGATATTGAGCCGGGAAAGAGCAAAATATATTTAAATGAAAATGTAACTACTGATTTAGTTATAGAGAATGTAGAAGAAATTGCTGCGGAAGACATAAGAATAAAGTATGATAGTTCAAAATTACAATTTCTAGGCATAGATGAAGTTGAAGGAATAAAGCTAGTTGAAAAAGATGTACAAGTTAATGAATTTAGATTTATGCTTGCAAGTAAAGGTGCAGCAAATGTAGTTAAAACTAAAAAAGTATTATTAAAACTGAATTTTAAAGGAATAGCAGTAGGTGATGCTTTAGTAGATGTAACTAAAGGTAGAGTATCAGATGGAATTGAAATGGAGAAGGATTTGCTAGATGCACAATGTGGAGAAACTACAATATCTATAAAAGAACTTAAAGATGTAAATAGAAATGGGGAATTTACTCTTTTAGACTTAGCTATTGATGGTAGACATTATGGAGAAGATCCAACAACGCTTCCAACATATGATACTGATCAAGTAGTAAATGGAGCAATAGATGATGACGACTTATTAAAGATTGGTGAATACATGCTTGCAAATTCAAATTACAAATTCAACTAGTATGTAACAAATAATATTATTGAAGGCACTTACAGAGAAATGTAGGTGTCTTTTGTTTATACAAAAAAATAAAAAGAGGTGCAATATGAATGAAGAGTTAGTAAAAGATAATTTAGAAAGGCATGATAAACGGTTAGATAACCATGGAAGTAGACTAGATAAATTAGAGCAGGATAATGCTAGTTTCAAGGTAGAACTTAAAAACTTATGTGATAATTTAAAAGCCTTAACAGGTGTGCTAAAAGGACTTATAGGACTTGGAGCAACAACACTTGTTGGCTTTTTTATTTATGTTATAGAAAATTTAATGAAATAAGAGGAGAGATGTAAAATGAATATTAATTGGAAAGCAAGATTAACAAGTAAAACTTTTTGGGTGGCTATAGTGAGTGCTATAGTCCTACTTACACAACAATTAGGATATAATATTTTCCCTAGTAATTGGTCAGATATTCTAAATACAGTATTAACTATATTTATTATATTAGGTATAGTTGTTGATCCTAGCACAAAAGGCATTAGTGACCAAGTTATGGCAGAATCAAATACAACAGCTGTAAATAATACTATTTCAGAAAAAAGTCAAGATAGCTCTACAAATATTTCAGCATCAAGCAAGATAGTTGTAGATAACCCAGATAATGTACAAGCTATAGGGGCAACGGTCAATCATACAAGTGCAACAATCTCACAATAGGAGGATGATAAATATGTCAATATGGAAATGGTGTTTAGAAGATGAAGCAGGAAAATTATTAACTGGTTGGGTAAAAGTAGGTGACTATTGGTATTACCTAGAAGCTAATGGTGCAATGAAAACTGGATGGTATCAAGACACTAATGGTAAATGGTATTATTTAAAAGATAATGGACAAATGGCTATTGGGTGGCTACAATACAACAGCCAATACTATTACTTATATGAAGCCACAAATGAAACTCAAGGCGAATATGTAGGTACTACAGCCTATAGTTGTACTAAAACATTAAATGATGGGAAAAGTTATACATTTGATGCAGATGGAATTATGCAAGATACTTCGACATCTTTAGTGTCAGATGGATGTATTGATTTTGTGAAGTCATGGGAAGGTTTTTCAGCAACGCCATATCGAGACGAAGTTGGTGTTTGGACTTTAGGATATGGAATGACAGGAGATGAAATACAGGGAATCTCAGAGGTTACAGAAGAACAAGCAACATCTATGTTAAAAGATTGGATTAATAATAAGTATGCACCTATAGTAAAAAGTGATCTTGAATCTAAGGGAATAACATTAGCACAAAACGAATTTGATGCATTAGTATCTATGGCTTACAATGTTGGAACTAGCGGAGTATTAGGAAGTACGTTATATAAAAATGTATGTGCTGGAGTAAGAGACATAAACACTATTATATATAATTTCCAAGCTTGGAGCAATGCAGGTGGACAAAGGTTAGAAGGTCTTTATAGAAGAAGAACTAAAGAAGCTGCAATGTTTTTAGATGCAGACTACACAGGAAATGTATAAATATGATATAAAGCATATGGCTAAATTGCACATTAGATTAGCTAATAAAGGTAGATTGAGTAGAATACTTAGTCTACCTTTATTTTTTTGTCTTAATTTAGATGCAAGTCATAAAATATAAAGTTGTAATATGCTATTTTTTTATCGTAAAATGCAAAATTACACAATAATAATGACATAATGACAAGAAAGGTATTTTAAAGATAAAAATATTGAAAATAAATATCTACATGTTAATATAATTCATAATAAATCAAAGTTAAATAAAGAAATACACCAGTGGAGAAAAATTAAATAACTAATTTTTTTAGAACATATATAAAATCTACAATAATTAGTTGATGAATTTTTAATTAACTAAAATACAGAATTATGAGGGGTATACATTATGAAAAGAGATAGCATGGAATTAAATAATTTGGAATTAAAGGATATCATGGATTTAGGCTTCCTTCAAAAGTTTCAAGATGATTTTGCAAACAGTATGAATATTGCCAGTGTAACAGTAGATAAAAATGGGATTCCATTCACAAAACCAAGTAGGTATATTAAACTTTGCATGAACTATACTCAATCAACAGAAATTGGAAAGAATAATTGTGCAAAATGTCATAGTAATGCTGGTAAGGAAGCTTTTAGAACTGGAAAACCATATATTTATACATGTCATTCAGGACTTATTGATTTTGCTGCACCTATAATAGTTCAAGGTGTACTTATAGGTACAATACTTGGTGGACAGATACTTTTTGAGAATCCTAACGAAAGTGAGTTTAAAAAGACTGCAAATAAATTAGGACTTAATGAAGATGAATATTATAATGCAGCTAAGGAAGTAAAAATAATAGCTGAAGAGAATATTAAATCAGCGGCATCGGTTTTATTTTCAATTGCAAATACACTTTCAAACGAAGGGTATCAACGTTTAAAAATTAAACAAATGACATCAACACTTATGGAGACCTTTGAACAAATATCATCTGCAACGGAAGAACTTGCAGCATCTTCAATGGAAGTTACTGAAAATCAAAGTTTACTAAATAATGAGATTCAAAATGTAAAGGGACTTTCTAATGAAATAAATGATATTTTAGGATACATAAAAGATATAGCAAATCAAACAAAGATGCTAGGACTTAATGCTGCTATTGAAGCTGCAAGAGTTGGAGACCTAGGTAAAGGGTTTGGTGTAGTTGCTAAAGAAATAAGAAAGCTATCAGAAAGTTCGAAGGAAACCACAAGTAGTATAGCTGATCTAATAGAAAGAATACAAGTATCAGTAGATAAAACTCTTCAAATGTCAAATAATACATTGATTATAACAGAACAACAATCAGCAGCAATAGAAGAAACCAATGCTAGTGTTGAAGAGGTGACAAGTTTTACTACAGAATTGGACCAATTAACTAACGAAAAATAGAAGTGATAAAAAATATTAGTTTTATCTTTAGTATTAGGGGTCTAGAGCTCAATTCATGCAAAAGTACAGTCTATAGAGCCACATGTTGAATATTGATTCCAGTATGTGGCTCATTTTTATATGTATGTTGGCTATACACCTAATACACAATGTTCGTAAATTATGTAGGAACTTAAGAAGTATCTAAAACAGGGTACTTCTTTTTGTTTTAAATGAATAGTGTCAGAACTTAACAGTATTGACACCGACAAAACATGTATGATAGAATCAGTACTAAGCAAGTGTCAAAACTTGGTGTCAAAATACAAGGAGTGATTTTAAATGATAATAGGGTATTGTAGGGTATCAACAAAAGGTCAACTTGATGGAAACAGTATTGAGGAACAATCATCTAAAATATTAGAAAGATATTCAAATGCTAAAATAGTTGAAGAGAGTTATTCTGGTGCAAAGGAAAGAGATCTATTTAATAAGGTGCTGGATGAATTACAACAGGATGATTTATTAGTAGTAACTAAGTTAGATAGATTCTGCAGAACAACTAAGCAAGGACTACAATACATTGACATGCTTATGAATAAAGGTGTTAAGATACATATACTTAATATGGGTCTTATAGAAGATACCCCGATGGGAAGGTTGATAGTAACAAACCTATTAGCATTTGCAGAGTTCGAAAGAGCAATGATTATTGAGAGAACTCAAAGCGGTAAGGCAATAGCAAAGACTAAAGATGGATTTATAGAAGGCAGGCCAAAGAGTTATAGCAATAAACAATTAGACCATGCACTTAGTTTATTAACTATTAATGGTGGAGATAAGTCATATAATGAGGTTACAGAGATTACTGGGATAAGTAAGAGCACACTAATAAGAGAAAATAACAAACGAAAAGTATTAGAAGATAAATAACACCCTATTTAAAAAAATGAAAATCCCCCCAAAAAAGATTAGGACTGAATTTTGATTATTGGGTTCCACATTTTGCACAAATTTTTTTCAAGTTCAGGTGAAATATGATTTCGTACATAAGCATAATATATATTCAAAAACTATCGGTTATCAATAATGCACTAAGTTAGGCCATAAGGATATAACTTTTATGGTGGCAATAAATCATATAATCAAGTTGATAGGCGTAATGCTAATTTTAGAGGTATAAAGATGCAAGATTTTATATGCTTTTGGATATGGTCTAGCAAAAGCAGTAGCAGTATCTTTTAAGATAAAGCCACACTGCCATTACCACAAATTATAAGAGAGGATCGATGCAAAAAACGTGTTTGGTAAGTTTAGAATAGTTTGATTAGAATCCAATAAACATGACTACGGCCTTATAATTAGAAGATGTAATTCTCGCAGTAATGAGAGTACCAACTAATAAGTTTGAATTACTGAATTATAAATACTGTTTATATATTTTACACTATAGTCTTTTCTAAAATAATAATCTTATCATTTTGCATTTTTTCTATAGTTGAATATGGTAAGTTAAAATAACGTTCAATTTCGTCATTTGTTACAGATTTAGGAAATTTACGTCTTCTTAAATGTGCATATCTTTTATAGTTATATTTTCCCCAAAAATATATTACTATAAAACTACCACTTGCAATAAAAATGGTGATTATAAAAGTATGTATTGTTGTACTTACGTCACTTGAAGTAAATAACTTGTTATAAAAATTAGATAAATTAAATAGCCAAAATACCATAAATAATAATAACCAAAATACTATAGAAAATAAAGTTTGAATTATATAATACAACATAATAAGCCATCCAATTATAGTTATTAATATTTCTAATATTCTAATGCTTTTCTTTTGCAATCCATCAATTATATTCACGTTTAAATCCCCCTATCAGGACTATCCCATGTTGCAAATTTTTTTCTATTCCGAAATAATGCGTTAGGGATAGCTCTTAGTATAACCAAAGCACTAAAGTACCAAAAAAAAGTTGGATACCAAATTGCCCATAAATAATATTTTAATAATTCTTCATCATATCGTTTATCTAACGCCATTGCTACAATGAATTGTATTAAACATATGAATGATAGATATTGACCTTGCCAAAATACCAGAAAAATTGTTTGTTTTCCAAGAATAATTTGTATGATTACTATTATAAATAATATAAACCATGTTATTGACCAAAATATGCTAAATATTTGTTCTATGTATACAGGTATCAAACGTCTATATTTCCAGCTTAAAAATATATTCCAGTGACGCATTATAACTTCAATACCACCTTGGGCCCATCTTACTCTTTGATTCCATAAACCAACGAGTGTTTCAGGAACTAACATCCAACAAATAGCTCTGGGCTCATATCGAATATCCCAAAAATGCTTTTGAAGTTTCCACGTTACTCCTATATCTTCGGTAATTAAGTCTCTGTCCCATAATCCACAATCTATTAATGCTCTTTTTCTAAACACTACAACAACACCTGAAACAGTCATTACTTTACCAAGTAATCTTTGTGTTCTTTTAATTAAGCTGATAATACTTGATGATTCACATAGTTGTATTTTAGCTAATAAAGAACTACGATTGCGAACTCTAGGATTTCCAGTTACAGCACCAACTCGTTCTCCGTAGTTTGGAGTAATAAAATGAGGTATCATATAATTTAAAGCATCACTATCAAAATACGCATCTGCATCTATTCCAGCCAAAAACTCTCCCTTTGATGCAATTAAGCCTAGGTATAACGCATTTGCCTTACCTGAATTAGTTCTAAGCTGAATAACTCTTAATCTTTCATATTCTTCTGATAGGTTGTTCAATATTTCTTGAGTTTTATCTTTACTACCATCATTAATAGCTATGATTTCATAGCTAGGATAGTTTAGCTCATTAAGACGTATAATTGTATTTTCTATAGTATTTTCTTCGTTATAACAAGGCACCAAAATTGATACCATTGGACTCTCAGTAAGAGGTAATCCAGGCTTTTTCTCTCTTCTATAATAAAATAAAACTCCACCAATTATCCAAACTGTACTCATTATAAGTGGATACCAAAATACAAATAATGAAGCATACGCTATTAAATTATCCATAAAAACTCCTTGAAAATTAATATACAATCCTTTGATATTTGTTTTATAATACATCGTACTAAATTATTTCTTAAAATGAAATAAGTCCTCACAAATAGGAACCAGCTTAAACCCAATTATAATAATTTTTGATATATTCAATAATTATTATGTGAAGTCTAAAATAAAATATTCAAAGTATAATATGGTAATTAAAATATTTAGCACACAATACTTATCATGAAGTAGTATGTTTATATTTTAGGGGTCAAGAAGGATTAAGATTGGGAATAGGGGGTACCTTCTAAATTTAGAAGCGGTCAAAACTCAGTCGACAAGTACCACAATTTTGCTGATATTTTTTAAAAGTCGGATTTCCTCCAAAATAACTTTTGATTAAATATTTAATATTGAGCCAGGAATTCTCTATAATAAAAAATAAGTTAGAGACTAAGGGGAAAATAATATTTTTTACACTCACATTTTCACTAATAAATATTTTAGAATTTTATTGATAAAAGCTATTAGTACTGAGACTATTGGAAATACTGGTTTTTGCTATGATATAGATGTATAATATAAGTAGATATAAATAAATAAATAAATAAATAAATAAATAAATAAATAAATGTTAAGTACCCCACTTTTAGAGTGGAAAGCATTAAGAGTTTAATGGCTGCGGGAAATATTTAGGTTACCAACTAAAAGTATGGTACCTATTTATTACCGCAGCCTTTTTATTTTATCTAAATATAGTAAGGAGAGATTGTAAATGAATGAACTATTAACTATTACGGAAGTAGCTAAAAAATTAAAACTCAATAGAACAGATACATATTCACTTGTTAATAAAGGATTACTTAAAGCAACTAAGTTAGGCAGCCTTAAAGTGGCATCAAGTGAATTAGAGAGATTTATTAATTGGAGCATTGGGAAAGATCTATCCGATTTAGATAATCCCAAAGACTTAATTTCATAGGATAAGTTGAACAAAAGGAAATTAAATTCACTACATTTTTATATTGAACATAAGGAGTTGAGAACGTGAGTAATGAAGAATTAGTTTTATCGTACCAACAAGGAGATAAACAAGCCTTAGATATCCTAATTGATAATAATAGTGGCATAGTCAGAAAGATATCACTTAAATACAATAATATTAATAAACTGCTTGAATTAGATGATTTAATACAGGCCGGAACAATCGGTTTAATTAATGCAGCTAATAAATATGATGGGGATATGGAGAATAAGGCTAATTTCATTACATATGCTTTTCAATCTATTGAAAGAGAAATACAGGCATGTGTTAATGGTAGAAGTTCAAAAGATATTAATAATACTAAGTTTTACAAAACTGTTAAAAGTCTTAATACTCCAGTAGGTGAGGAAGAAGATACGGAATTATTGAATATGATAGATAGCCACGATAAGAGCATGGAGGAGATAGAGGATGAAATATACATTAAACAACTTAGAGACGAACTAGAAGGTGCTATGGTACAAGCTAATACACTAAGAGAAAGAGAAGTTTTAAAACTTCATTATGGATGGAATATCGAGCCTATCACGGTAAATGAAATAGGAGATATGTTTTCTATTCCTGGAGAAAAAGCCAATCAGATAAAGTCTATTGCTCTTAGAAAGATACAAAATAGTGTATGGGGTCGAACTGTAGGTAAAAAGTATAGGGATGAAATCATTGGCCCATATGAATGTACTTATAGAGATGTAGAAAAGAAATTTGATGATGAATTAAGAAGTTTATATGCTATGTAGGAGGTATTATGGTTAAAGCTAAAGATATAATAAGTGTAAAAGATAGTATAGTAAAATATAAGGCCGAATTAGATAAAGAAACTGACTTTGTAAAGAGATTAAAGATTGAAAGTAAATTTAGAGAACAAAAGTACAGATTAATGGATGTTGAATGTCAACTGTTTAATATAGAGATATATTTATACAAAAATGCTCAACTATATAAGCAAGTTTTCATGGATAGATATATTAATGGATTAACACAAAATCAATTGATTACTAAATATAATATGGCCAGAACAACAATATATAAAATATTAAAAACTTCAAGGGAAGCATTTGAAGGTAAAAAGCATCTATAGAAATATAGGTGTTTTTTATATTATTTGTAATTAATGAGAGGAATTTAGTTACTTTTCTATAATTAAGTTATTATGGAGGGGATAAAGTGAAAAAAGATAAATCGGGTTACAAATTTTGTGTATTAATTTTATTTTCTATAATTATTTTAATAATGCCAATTTTATCGATTGATATATTCTATTTTAAAAATAAAGTCTTGTGGATATTTAAAAACAAAGAAAATGCATATCAATATTTGCAATTTATTGGGGTATTTTTAGGTGTAATAGTAACTGTTTTTGCAACATTCATAGCAATAGAACGTCAAATGGATAAGGAAAAGAAGTTGCAAGAAAGAATTATAAATCAGCAAAGAGAAATGGATGTCCAAATTAAATTACGAGAAGAGTTTATAAAAAGAATTTTAGAAACAAAGAAGAGTATTCATAATTTAGACTGCTACAATCTTTCTATTAAAATGGTATCTGAAAATGTTATTATATCTGAAGAAAAAGGGGAAAAAAGTTTACTGTTAGGAATTGAAAAACTAAGTACAGATGCAAGAGATTTTATCCATGAAGCATATAAAAGATATTCTGAAAATATATCAGACTTAATAACGCAATTAGAAAATTATAAAAATAAGCTAAAACATATAGATTATGACTATTATTCTATATTGAAAGGAAAGCATAAGACAATACTTGATTTATATTCTAAAATAAATTTACGCATAAGTGCATTTCCGAATTATACAGTGCCAATGATGGAATGTTTAAATTCTGAAAGTAAAGAACTTGAGATTGAACTTTCTAATTTTGCTAAAGAATTAATAAGAATAATTGACGAATTGGACAAATATTATAAAACAATTGATGTGTAAGAATAATTTCGAACTCTAGAAATAGGGTTCTTTTATTATGCTATATAATCTATAGATAAATTTTGTATATCTCGTATATACAAGCAATACAATATATACAATTATCAGCAGTATTAATGAGATGTTAATCCCGTGTAAGGTAAAAGTGGTATAAATCCTATATGAAAGACATACAAAGGAATATTAAAATATAAATTTAATGTAGTCAAATAGTTTGCGAGAATCTAGTGGTATAAGCACCATACAAAATCATTCAAATGTAATATAAGATGGTTAATAAAGAATTAAATAAAAGGTTATAAGAGCATCTATAGAAATATAGGTATTTTTTGTTATATATTTGTAATTTGTGGGAGGAATTTACCTACTTTTGTATAATTATATTATATGGGAGGAGGAATTTTATGTACGACAAAGACATATATGAAAAATCATACTATTTTGAATTAGATAGAATCGATAAAATACATATTAGACTTACAATTCCACTTACGTTGTTAACGTTGATAGGAGGATCTATCATAAATATGTTGCCTAAGTTGTTTAAGATATTTACGCTGATTGCAAATGGTGAGTACGAATATGTTTCGATTATAACTCTAATAATTGCTATAATGATACTATTTTTAATGTCGTTATATTATGCGTTTAGATCATATTTTGGCTATGGATATTGTTATATAGATGAATGGGATAAAATAGATAAATGGGAAATAGAGTTAAATAAATACTATGATAATGATACAGAAAAAGTTAAAAAAGATTTAGATGAATACCATATTGATAAATTAAAGGAATGCAGAAATAAAAATTTTATTCTAAATAATAAAAGGCAAGGTTATCTTTTTAGGGTGAATCTTTTTATTTGCATTCAAATATCTCTAATAATAATTGCATATACAATTTCTTCATATATAAATTTATAAGAAAGGGGATTAAAAAATGGCTGAAAAAGAAAAAGAGCAGGAAGTAAAAGTAAAACCTGCAGCACCTCCAGTAAAAGTAGTATTTTCTGAAAAAATTGAAAAAGAACAGATGCCTATCAAGAAAACTGCTGAATAGAAATATTTTAGGAACTCTAGAAATAGGGTTCTTTTATCATTCAAAAAGTAAATAATTATTTTAATCTCAATCCAATAATGATATAATGTCAATATATTCCGTAGTGATGGGCTACGGTGGTTGTACGTTTTCCACCCTGGGCTATTAGAAATAATAGTCTAAGGGGGTGGTATTAGATGATTGTTGGAATATTAATAATATCAATAGCATTAATATTAGTGATATTGATTAATAGAGCATTAAAACATAATTCAAAAGATTGTGAATTTAATTTAGAAATTAATATAAAAGGCTTTAAAATTTATTTTAAGACAAAGGAAAAGAACGCCCCATCTTCGCAAGAATAAGCGTTCATTTCTAAACCAATAAACTAAAATCTAATAGCCCTAAAACTAAAAACGTTCTAAGATTAGCTTAATGTTGACGCATTAAGCTTTTCTTATTTAGATTGTATAGATTACAAATAACAATAGTGTATTATGACACTAATATTTGATACTGATATTTGACACTAATATTTGACACTAATATTTGACACTATGAGTATATTACTATTATATCAAATATTTAAATAAAATAAACAATAAAATAAATTAAAAATAATGATAAGAGTTTTTTATAAATAATATTACTTATAAATACCGACAAAATACCGACATTTTTAAAATATATTTAAGTGTACAAGCTATTTTATAAAGATATAAGATTTACTATAAAATGGCTAAAATACATAGTTTACATAGAATTATATTTGTAAGAGAATTTATAAAATCACACAAGGTTTTTCCCACTGGGAGTACCAATATAGGTAAAAGAATGGCTTAACTGTAACGGTTAAGCCTTTTATTATGCAAAAAGTTGTACTACAAATTGTACTAAATTTTCAATTCAGCTTTTTTGTACTATGTTGTACTAGGTCTATATTTAAAAATATTATCAAGTAGATCTGCAGTACTGTTTTTCATATCTTCCATAACATGAGTATATGTATCTAATGTAGTAGATATATTTTTATGGCCAAGTCTTTCAGATATGACCTTTATATTTTCACCATTGAATATTAATAATGTGGCATGAGTATGCCTAAGAGCATGAAATGTTATTTGTTTGAGCTGCATATAATCTCCAGGAATCTTTTTATTCTCTCTTTTTAAATCATCAATAGATTTTCTATATTTATGTATATCAAGAAGGAGATAAACAAGCATTAGAAAGCTTAATTAATAATAATCAAGGAATAGTAAGAAAGCTTGCAACTAAATATAATGGATTGAATAAATTAATTAAATTTGATGATCTAATACAATCAGGAACCATAGGTTTGATTAATGTAGCTAATAAATATGATATTACCATGGAGAATAGAGCTAATTTTATCACTTATGCTTTTCAGTACATTGAGAGGGAAATTTATAATTGTGTTAATGGTAGGAGCTCCAAGAATATAAATAATACTAAATTCTATAAAAGTTTCAAAAGCCTTAATGAGATGGTTGGAGAAGACGAAGAAACAGAGTTGTTAGAATTAGTAAATAGCCACGATAAAAGCATTGAGAATATAGATGAGCAAAATCATACCTAAAGCAGCTTAGAAATGAACTGGAAGGGTCAATGGTAGATTATAATACTTTAAGAGAAAGAGAAAGAGAAGTGTTAAAACTTCATTATGGATGGAATGTTACCCCTACAATATTATCAGAAATAGGTGAGCTGCTCCAGGTAAGTCCTGAAAGAGTTAGGCAAATTGAATGTAATGCCATAAGAAAGCTTTTCAATAGTAAATGGGGCAGGACTAAGGGAAAGCAGTATACTGAGGAGATAATAGGCCCTTATACCTATAGCTATAGAAATGTAGAAAAGAAAATAGATTTTGATGAGTACTTCAAGGAAATAGATATGAAGATTGAGAGTATATTTAATTTTAAAATATGAAGGGTGGATTGTGCATGGATCAAAAGGAGATCAGAAGATTAACCACGGAAAGACTAAATAATATAAAGGTTATATCTGCTAAATTAAATCATCATAAAAGAAATTTAGAAACAGCTCAAAAACTAGAGCGGGACCAGGATTATATTAAAGAATTGAAGTTAAAGATTTTGGAGTATGAAACTGAATTAATTAATATAAAGAATGCTATAGAATTATTAGAAGATAGGGAGAAACAAGTAATAATATTAACTTTAGTTCAGAAATTAAGCCTTACTAACGTAATAAATCAGGCTAATATATCAAGTGCTACAATATATAGAATTAAAAATAAGGCGATTGATACTATAGGAGAGATATTATATTGTTGAAGTGCTGCAGCTGCAATAAATGAAAAGAGTAACATACATACGGGGAATATGAATGTTGCTCTTTATTTTATAGGATAAATATTTATGAAAAAAAGTTTTTATCAAGTTTATGATTTTATTATAGTTAGTTATTGTGTCAGAATAATGTCGGATGTAATATTAAATATATGGTTTTAATATAAGAGTAACTATTATTTAATATTGAGGTGGGTAATTATGAGTAAGGATGTATATAAAAAGGTCAAAATAGACTTTGAAAAAGATGTCAGAGAGCAAATGATAAAGTTATTAAAAGAAAATTGTGAGAAGAATTTTAATAAAGAAAATACAACTTTAGAATTAATAATAAGCTATTTAAATTCAATAAGTAGGCGAATATATCCAAAGCCAAGAAGTGTAGTTGTGTCTGATAAGATAACAAGTATTATTTGTAATAATATGATTGATGGGAAAGGTTCAGAAAAAGAAATTAGGGCAATTAATGTATTGGGAAAATTTATTGAAAAATTTAAAAGTGGTGAAGATATGAATAGTCATCTAAGCAAAAATATATATTATTCTAATTTATTTAATGAAGATGGTAGAGCAACGAAAGACTGGAAGTCAAGAGACTATTTATTAGATGATTGGGGAATTCACCACATGCATTTAAATTTAAAAGAAGCCACGAATATAAGAGAAATGAATAATAACAGGGCAGAGTATTTATTATTCATAAAGGTAACAGATGAAACAATATACTTAATTGATATTAAAGGACATTTAACTGATAATTTTAATGATATCGAATTACTTGAAATTATAGATAAGAATTGGCCTTATCTTATTAATAATATGCCATTAAACATTAAATCAACTGATAAATTTAGCGGAAGAGATATAAAAGAGATAAGGAAAAAACACCAATTAGCAATACATAATATTAATGGTAAAGTGTGTTTTCCTATGGGAGGAGGATTGAGTAGTGTAGGAATTAACATCCTTCATACTGATGAAGCTGATATGATTTTAGAAGATATAAAAGTAATTGAAAAAAGCATAATAAAAGATTACGAGATTATAAAAGATAAGTCTGGAAAGTCTGACGAAATATTGGAATTGAAACTAGAATGTGTAGAAGAGTTAGGTAGAATTTCCGGATATATTATTACTGAGATAAATACTGATTTTCAGATGTTATTTCATATCGAAGGGAATAAATTAGCTACATATTATGAAGGGTTTTCTATAGATTAGGTGATTTTTGGGAGGCATTAAGTTAAGTATATGTACAAAAAAGAATTAATCAGAACCACAAAAGAATTATTAAAAAATGTCCAAGTCTTAAAAGAGGATCCTGCGCTAGACATAGAAAAAAGGTTTGAATTAAGACGTTTATCTGCAGCATTAAAAAGATTACCTGCAGCAGATAAAGTGTTAATCGCTTATAGATATTTTGAAAATAAAACTTATCCAGAGATAGCACCGTTATTATTTATGGATATAGCAACAGTTAGAAGAAAGCTGGGTATTATAGCTTTAGAGGTTGGCCGTAAGGTTTATGGAATGGAACAAGAGTTTTGGGATACCATTCATGTTGAAAGTTATTATGAGGAGTTAGAGAAAATGATTTATAATAGGATTGTTGGAGCGGTTAAGAAGAAATTAGCTGAAGAGTTCCCAGAACAGGAATTGAATTAATAAAGTTATTGAGCACCTGCAGATATGTAGGTGCATTTTGTACAAAATTTTAACATTAAAGTAAATAAGTTAGAGGTTATATTACATTTGTGGAGAATTATAGAATATGAAGTATAGAAACTAAATGAATTTATAATTAATGGAGATGTATGTAGTGAAATTACTAAGAGAAATAATAAAAAATAGTTTAATAAAGAATCCTATATTGTATAAAAGATTTAAGCTTGATTTTTATAGTTGCTGCCAAAAGATATATGTAAACTGTGTATATGTTTTAGACATTGTAAGTGAAAAATATCCTCAAGAACATTTTTTTAAGAGCAAAGAGTTTATAACGGATAATTTTCTATTTTCTATAGCGTATTCAAAATTAATTTGTGATGATTATTTAGATAACCGTGAAATAATGAATGATTTTATTAATAAAAAGCTAAAGTCCTTATATAATGGTAAATTTAATATAAAGACGTGGAATGAAAGCTCTAGTGAATTTGTGATATTTTTCTACTTAATTTGTAGTATTTTTTTTAAAAGTGATTTATATAAGGATTTTGTGAAAATAGAATATGAACCTGATGGAGCTAACAACAAAAGATTTGAATATTCATTTGTATTTAAAGATAGGCAGATGAATATTGAAGTTAAGGCAATTGATTGTGATCCATTAAGTAGAGACAATCTAAAAGGGGTGAAAGATGGTCAGTTGCTAGGAAAAAGTTATTTTCCTAATGTTAAATTATCAGAATTCCTTAGCAATGATGTACTAGAAAACATAAATGAAATAAGTAGTAATTATAGACAAGTAAAGAAAAACATAAAAAGGATAAAAGAAAAATGTATTTTAAGAGCTAAGGATATAAATATAGGATTTCTGATTATTAACTATGGAACGTCGAGAGAAGAATATTTTTCATACTTATTGAATAAAGAAAAGGGAATTATAGACTTGGTAAATTTGGATGGAATAGATAATCTGGTGCTTTTCTCGATGTGTACGAGTACAACATTAATGTTTGATGAGGTTTATGACAATGATCATATTTTATCATTTGCTAATTCTTTCAACGAGGAAAAAGAGGTATTTTTTGAAAAGCTAAGATTAGATAATTATATATATAAAGACGGTAAAATTAAAATTAATTATGATATTGTAAATCAACAATATGGAATATATAAATATATAAGAAGAAAAGGAATTGAAACTATACAGCCATATTATATAAAAGAAGAGATTGTTGATAATGTTTCAAAGCAAATTACTGAATTAAATAATGTATTTAATTTAGTAAATTATTTCGATTAAATTTTACCTCAATTATTATATGAAGAGTATATGAAAAAAAGTGTATTATAAAACTATAGTATGATAAAACACTAAGAAAATGAAAGAAAACATAATAAAACTTACCTAAAATTGACATTATCTTTATCTTACAGTGTATCATTCAATTCGAATAGTTTGATGAGACATATTAAGATAAAGATAATTTTATTATAAGGGATGATATATTATGATTTATAAATATGAAAGAGTTAGTACTAAGAAACAGAGTGTAGGCAGACAAGAAATGATTCTTGATAAGCTAGGAATTGCTTTTGATAAAGCTTATACGGACAAAATAAGTGGAAAAGGTATTGATAGGCCTGCATTAAATAAATTGAAATTAGAAGTTAATGAGGGGGATATAATTTATTGTGAAAGTATAAGTAGATTAGGAAGAAATGTTGATGATCTGAGAGCCACATGTGATTATTTTAAAAATAAAGGTGTGACTGTTTATTTTGTTAAAGAAGGCATAAATACGGATGGTGACGGTTATAAGTTCATATTAACTATTTTAGGTGCAGTTGCAGAGATGGAGAGAGAGAATACAGTTGAGAGAGTGCAGCAAGGAGTTGCAAGATGTATTGAAACTGGAACAACTAAAACTGGAAGATGGTTTGGTAGAGAAGAAAAGAAAGCTGAAGATTTACCAAAGGATTTTAAGAAATATTATATTAAAATGATTAATAAGGAATTGAGTAAAGTCGAAATGGCTAAGTTATTAGGTGTGGGGAGGGTAACTTTATAT
>Ga0224516_1000037_pt1 | contig 33035 bp, 29 predicted proteins | sample IRFST0metaG_FD_179884 | JGI IMG/M metagenome (GOLD analysis project Ga0224516, IMG submission 179884) | Peat soil microbial communities from Stordalen Mire, Sweden - IR.F.S.T0 | ecosystem: Environmental > Terrestrial > Soil > Wetlands > Peat | place: Sweden: Norrbotten County, Stordalen Mire... | reverse complement strand
AAGACAAATAGAGTATCATTCTGACTAGTTATTTTTTAATATGCCTTATACAAAATAAAAGATGGGGAAATGAAAGTTTCCCTAACTTTAAACACAGACAAGAGAGGTGAATTCATTTGCATGAACTGGGAGTTGTGATTGAAGTCATAAAAACGGTTGAAAATTTTGCAAAAAGAAATGAAGTAACAAAAATTGATACATTGGTTCTCCAAATTGGTGAACTTTCATCGATGATTCCGAAATATATTCAAGCATGCTATCCAGCTGCGGTAGATGGTACGCTATTACAAGATACGAAATTAGAAATTGAGATATTACCAGGCAATGCTATTTGCAAAGAATGCAATAAAGTTTTTAATCTCATCGAAAATAAGGGTAAATGCCCAAACTGTGGAAGTAAAGACTTGGAGATATTATGTGGGAAAGAGTTTATGATTAAGGAAATCATTGCTTGCTAAAATAGTGTTGTCAGGTTATTTATAGTAAACATTACTATAAATAAAGGTTGAAAAATAAAATAAATTGAAACAAATATGAGAGAGATTTTAAATAAAAGATTAGTAGCATTCCAATTGTTGAAATGGAGCTACTAATTTTTTTGATATTTTTTATATAGTACACAATATAAGGAAGGGCTTTTTTATTATTTAAGTTTGGGATAGAATAAGTATATGGTGAATTTTACTACCTATGTATATTACTATTGGAAAAGTGATAGGGGGGAAAAGTTTGAATAAAAGTGATATTAGCCGTAATTTTTTTATGCTTAAGGGTTCCTTGGCAAAGAATGGATATGACTGGTGGTGGCATAATTTCACGGCATACAATAGAGAAACTGGAGATCCAAAAACATTTTTTATAGAATATTTTGTATGCAATCCCCAAATAGGGGGAAAACAAGCTATTTTAGGACAGTTACCAATAAATCAGACAAAAAATATTAAGCCATCGTATGCACTTATAAAAGTAGGCACATGGGGGAAAAATGCCAAGCAGATTCATAATTTTTATCCAATATCTGATTTTTCATGCCCAGCAGACTCATTGAATGTAAAGATAGGAAACTGCATATTAAGTGAAACTAATATGAAAGGGGAATGTAATATAACCAGTCAAGAAGTTATGGAACATCCTGAATATATGTGTGATGCTGGTATAATGAGCTGGGATATTACAATAAATAAAAAGATTGCCTATAATGTTGGTTATGGAGCATCTACACTTTTGCGTAAAATTAATGCATTTGAAATGTTCTGGCATGCAGAGGGCATTAAAACAGAATATAGTGGAATTTTAGTTTTAGATGGAATAACATATGATATTCTTCCTAATAAATCTTTTGGATATGCGGATAAAAATTGGGGAAGTGATTTTACTTCTCCTTGGCTTTGGATTAGTAGTTGTAATATGAAAAGCTTGATTACAGGAAAAAGATTAAATAATTCAGCTATTGAGGCTGGTGGGGGGAGACCCAAGGTACTAGGTATAGCTTTAGATCGGAAGATTCTGATTGGAATGTTTTATGAAGGTAAAATGTATGATTATAATTTTTCAAAAGTTTTTGCAAGAACGAAGGTGGATTTTAATTTTTGTGAGGGTGAAATATTTAACTCTTGGAGTATAAAGGCAAGTAATAAAAACTCTATAATGGAGCTAGAGCTCAAATGTTGTAAAGATGAAATGATTTTAATAAACTATGAAGCTCCTAGTGGAAAAAAGTTGCATAACAAGCTTTGGAATGGTGGCACTGGTTTTGGGCAAATTAAGCTTTTTGAAAAGTGTGGTAAAGAAAGGATTTTAATTGATCATATTGAAATAAAAAGTGCAGGATGTGAGTATGGTGAATATACAATTATAATTTAATCCAAATAAGAAAGAAGGAGAATTATGAATATTGTGGATGTGGATAAAAATGAATTTGATTCAGAATTTAGCAATGTAAAATATATGTCAGAAGACAATGTAGTATTTCTTACATGGAAGAGGTTCTGTTGCTATGAGGACTATAGAAACCCAACAACATTTGCGTTGAAATTGCTTAAAAAATATCCCAATAGTAATTTTGTTGTAGATGCTAGAAACGGATTTGAAGATGAAAAAGAAGATATTGAACGGGGATTTTCTGTATTACTTCCAGCTGTGTCAAATACAGATTGTAAAAATGTTGTATTCATTATGAATGAAGTAAATGACATAGAAGAAGAGATGGACATGTGGACTAAAGAATTCATGAAGTATTTTATTGTGAAGAAAGTTAAATGCTATGAAGAAGCAATTAGGTTTATAGTAGTTTAATAATAAGTTGTATGAAAGGATGTAAAGTACACAATTGTAATTTATTTATGAATTAAAATATTTATTTAAGTGGGAGGATATGAATTAAATTGGAAATAATTTTTGAGAACAAAATTACAATAACAAAAGAAATAATTTCTGAATCTGCACAGAAAGCCTACAAAGTATTCGGTAAGAAGTATCGTGCATTTGTTTTGTTAATGCATATAATATCATTATTTGCCGCCTTAGTGCTTTAATTATTGATGGATTATATTGGTTCTTTGCTTTTTTTCTTATATTTGCGATATTTTTTCTTTTCATATTTTACAAGGGCTATATCATAAAATTAAAGGAGACTCGCAAGAATTTGAAAGGACTTCATGGGGAGTTACCAGAAAATACAATAAAGTTTTACGAAGATAATTTTGAAACTACTACATCAAGGTCTAATTTAAGTATAGAATATAGCAAGATTACCAAAATTGCAGAAACAAAGAATTTATATTTATTACTTATAGAAAAGCAAGCTATAATCATTGCAAAAACTGGGTTTACAGTTGGTGATATTGATAAATTCAAATCGTTTATAGCAGGGAAATGTAAAAATATTTGATATTTTATATTCACAATGTTCTATAGCTATGTACTGATTTTAATGAAAAAAATAATTTGATTATAGATTACATTTTTTATATGTAGTCTATGTATGGACTGTTATAGCAAGGGGCTTATAGTACCTTGCACACTAGTATAATTAGAGGTGAATGAATATGACATATAAAAATGAAGCTAAACAAGATAATGAATTATATGAAAACCTGAGAGTTGATTGTGAAAAGTGTTTTGGATTTTGTTGTGTTGCATTGTATTTTTCGGCTTCAGAAGGTTTTCCAACGAACAAAGATGCTGGCAAGCCTTGTATAAATCTACAAGGAGATTTTAGCTGTGCAATTCACAAAGATCTTAGGTCAAAAGGACTTAAAGGTTGTACGGCTTATGATTGTTTTGGTGCAGGGCAAAAGGTTGCGAAGGTGACATATGATGGGCACGATTGGCAGCAAGATAAAGAATTATCAAAGCAAATGTTCGAGGTGTTTTTGATTATGAGACAATTACATGAAATGCTATGGTATTTAACAGATGCACTCATGATACAAGCAGATAATAATATCAAAGATAAGCTTAATAATTTGATAAGTGAAACAGAACGTCTTACATATCTGAAGGCTGATGCTCTCATAGCATTAGATGTAGAAGCACATAGAGATAATGTTAATTCTTTACTTAAACAGACCAGTGAACTTGTTCGAGATAAGATGCTTAGAGGGCAAAAAAATACTTTAAAACGTAAGAAAACAATTGCTGGAAGGATGGACCTTATTGGTGCAGACCTTAGAAAAACTAACCTTAGAGGAGCTGATTTAAGGGGAGCATTTCTTATTGCGGCTGACCTTAGAGGAACTGACTTAAATGGTGCTGATCTAATTGGAGCTGATTTACGTGATGCTAACCTTAAAGGAGCAAAGCTCACAAATAGTATGTTTATTACGCAATCTCAGATTAATACTGCTAAGGGAGATTCTGATACAAAATTACCAATATCACTAGTTCGTCCAGGATATTGGGATAAATAATATTTTGAGTTAATTTATGAAAAGTAAATTAAATGATTTAGTGAAAAAGTGAGATTAAATATCTCACCTTTTCAATTTTAAGGATATACAATATATCTATTGAGGCTAAATACTTTTGAGATAGTAGATTCATTCATTTTTTTGATGCCTTATATAATATTACTTGGAAGCCATGGTTCCAATATCTCATATGGTATTTTTGTGCCTGTGATGCTTTCGCCAACCTTCACATTAGGTTTAAGTGTTCCGTGATAGTCGCTTCCTCCTGATGCGTAAAGATTGTGTTCATTGCAATAATTAAGTAGATATTTTGTTGCATTAATTGTATGAAGTGAATGGTAACATTCTATTCCATCCAGTGAATTTAAGGACACAATTGAATTGAGAAATTCTTCATGATCATCTGCAAAATATCCATAAAGATGAGCAAGAAATGCTTTTCCACCAGCTTTTTTTATAAGGGTAGAAACTTCTTGTATTGTAAGAAAATTTTTCATTTGGTCAAGAAAAAATGGACTATCTTCATTATTTACGCAAGTCCTATAAAATGCATTAAGACTTTCCCATATTTCTTTGGTGAAATGTTTTTCATTTTCTGGATATTTTCTAAGATCAGCATGTAGCATTTGTGTTGCAAAATATTTACCATTAATCGATAGATTATCGCTATATTTAATATTAAGGTTTTTGCATACAGTCATCATTTTTTTCAGGTAAGCATTTTCTCTTTCAAGAAATTTTTCATCTGAAACTATTCCTGTTGAAATTATGGTATCAAGGTCTAAACCATATCCTAATACTTCAATAGGTTTTCCATTATGAACAACAGAAAATTCACAGCCAGGAATAATATTACCTTCAAAATATCTATTTACTTTAAGTTCTCTTAATTTTTTATAAGCACCTATTGAGTCATGATCTGTAATAGATATATATTTCAAACCTGATTGTTGTGCTTTAATAAGAATATCTTTGGGTTCATCTGAACCATCTGATGAAGTTGTGTGAATATGTAAGTCTATCATTTAATGCATCTCCTTGTTATATCTTGTGTAGCATACGCTAAAGGTATTGTATTTACATAATTTATTCTATATTACGGTACAAGTAATGGCAAATACAATGTAGATAAAATATTATTAAAAATGAATTATAAGGAAAATAATATAATTTGGATTATATATGTAAATATTATGAAAAGGATATATAATAGAAAATGTATAACAATTTAAATACGATACATATTAGGAGGACAAAATGAATAACGGAAATTTTAAATTATCAGAACTTTCTTATGAAAGAATAACAATTGAATCTTTCGAAAAAGAAGCTTCAGAAATAATAAAAGAATTTAATACTGCTAAAAATGGAGAAGAACAATTTTTAATTCACAAAAAATATTATGATTTAATGTGTAGAACAAGCACTGCAATAATTCTATCAGGAATGAGACATGATGGTGATGTGTCAGATAAATTTTATGAAGAAGAGCAGGAGTATTATGATGAAATATCTCCTAAGATTGAAAGTTTTAAAGTAAAGTATCAAAAACTACTTTTCAATTCTAAATATAGAACTTACCTTGAAAACAAGATAGGTCATGTTCCATTTAAAGATATTGAAATTCAAATAAAGGCTTTTGATGATGTACTTATTCCACTTAAGCAGGAAGAAAATCTTCTTGTATCAAAGTATAATAAGTTAATTGCGCAAATTAATGTGGAATTTAGAGGTCAAACGCTTAGTCTTTCTTTGCTTGGAAAATATTTAAGCGCTAAAGATAGGGAAACAAGAATTGAGGCGGCAAAAGCGAAAAGTGAGAAGCTTCTTACTGTTGCAGATGAGTTAGATGAGCTTTTTGATAAACTTGTAGCTAACCGTAATGAACAAGCAAAGGCAATGAAATATGATAATTATGTTGAACTAGGTTATTATAATATGAAACGTAATTCGTATGATAAAAATGATGTAGCTAATTTTAGAAATCAAGTCAAAAAATATTTAGTTCCACTTGCATCTAAAATGCATGAAGAAAGAAGAAAACGACTTGGTTTAGGGAAACTTGACTTTGTTGATGAAGGTATTTATTTCCTTGATGGAAATCCAATTCCAGTTGGAACTGCTGATGATATTTTTGCGGCGGGTAAAAAAATGTATGGCGAATTATCTCTTGAAACCAACGAATTTTTCAACTTTATGCTAGAGCATGAATTATTTGATGTATTAGGAAGACCTAACAAAACAGCAGGTGGTTATATGGATATGCTTATGCTTTATAAGGCACCAATAATTTTCGCCAATTTTAATGGAACAAGTGGTGATGTTGATGTTATAACACATGAATGTGGTCATGCTTTCCAAGGATATTTAACAAGAAATGATGAAATATTAGAGCATAACAATATAACTAGTGAAACAGCTGAAGTTCACTCTATGTCAATGGAGTTATTTACAGGAAGATGGATGGATTTATTCTTTGGAGATAGAGCAGATGATTATAGGAAACTACAAGTTGAAGATGCCATTGCATTTGTACCATATGGATGCATGATAGATGAATTTCAAGAAATAATATATACAAAACCAGAACTTACTACTACTGAAAGAAGAGAAGTTTGGAAACAGTTAGAAAAAGAATATAAGCCTCATCTTACTTATGAAGATGAAAAATTCTTTAGTGATGGACGTAGATGGCAAATGCAAAAGCATGTATATAATTATCCATTCTACTATATTGATTATTGCTTAGCACAAACATGTGCACTTCAATTCAAAGGATTGATGGATGAAGATTATAAGGAGGCTTGGGAAAAATATATTGCATTCTGTAAACAGTCAGCAAAAGATTATTTCCCAAACATGCTTCGTAATGTTGGACTAAAAAGTCCTTTTGAAGATGGATTTATGAAGGAACTTGTTGAGAAGATTAACTTATAGTCTTACTCAAAACCAATGTATTTTAAGTAAGACTATAAGTTATTTTATAAAATAGACTGTAGTTATGCTACGGTCTATTTTATTTGAAAAATTTTATGAATCTAATTTGTAATTTTACCTTCACATTTGTATGGACTTTTAAATAGTATATTTATTGTAAGAATAATATATAAGAAAAATGTATAAATCCTAAATTTAATATCTAATTAAATCAAAAATTGTTATCTTGTTGCAGGTGGTGGTGATATAATAAATAAAAAGGCAGATGAGTTCACGAGTCAAAAAATAGTGGATAAACTATCAAAATAGAACTTCTCCTAAAATTGGACAAGTAGTATTTCGTGATTCATCGTATATGTCAGGGGGGATAAAGTTGCTCAAAAAGAACTTAGTTTTATGTATAACCATTGCTTTATTTTTATCTGGCTGTGGAGAAGCAAATGAAAAAACAGCAATAAATCAAGATGATAAGCAGGAAATAACTTCAAACAATAAGCAAGAAAAGGTTTCAGATAGTAAACCGGAAGTTAATCCAGACAAGAAACAAGAATCTACTTCGGATAATAAAGGTATAACAAATTCTTCGTCTGATAAAAAGTTAGCAGAAGCACCAAAGTCTGATTCTAAACCTGAAGCATTTACTCCTTTAGAGTTGCCTGAAACTAAAGGACTTAGTACTAAAGCTATACCATGGTCATGGCTGTATTCATCAAAAGATAGTGCAACATTATTAGCAAAATATAAAGGGTATGGCTTTGGAGATACCTCAAAGAAAATTATTTATCTTACTTTTGATGAAGGCTATGAAAATGGATATACTGCAAACATTCTGAATACTCTAAAGGCAAATAATGTGCATGCTACATTCTTTGTAACTAAACCTTATGTAACTGGTAGTTTTAATGGTGTTTCAGATGCAGAGTTATTAAAAAGGATGATCAATGAAGGACATATAATAGGTAATCATTCAGTACAGCATAAATCTATGGCTACATTTACATCTGAAGATGCGTTTAATGCTGAAATTACCGGAGTAGAAGATGCAGTGAATAATATTCCAGGTTGCAAAATGTCAAAATATTTTAGACCGCCAGAAGGTACTTTTAGCGAATTATCATTATATTATACTCAAAAACTTGGCTATAAATCCATGTTTTTTAGTCTTGCATATCAAGATTATGATGTAGATAATCAGCCAGAGCTTGAATCGTCTAAAGAAAAACTTTTGAAAAATACTCGTGATGGGACAATTTGTTTACTTCATGCTGTGTCTAAAACAAATGCTACAATTTTGGACAGCTTGATTAAAGAGTGGAAAAATAGAGGTTATGAGTTCAAAACTTTAGATGATATTCATAATTAATTGTGTTAAATTATACTTGGTAAATCAATCTGATGAGTATACTATAGATATATTGAAATTATCAATGTTCAATGTTCAAAGCTAGATGTTCAAAGCTTGACATAAAATAAAAAAAAGACTATAATTTCGATATTGGTTTAGACAATGGCGTTTAAAGAAGTTGATTCTTTAAACGCCATTTTTATGTTTCCACAGAAAGCAATATTTTTATAAATAAGAAATAATAAAGGACAATGGAGTCAAATATTAATTTGACTTGTTGTCCTTTTTTTTATCTAGAAGGGTGGTGGAACTGTATCTTAAAAAATGAAATTTATAGCATAGGTGTTGATATTGGGACATCAACAACTGAAGTTATAGTTAGTAAATTAAAGATAAAAAATGTTTTAAGTACTTCATTAATTGAGGAAACAGAGATTGATGATAAAGAGATAATATACAAAAGTCCTATTGTAGTTACACCTCTTTTAGACGAAGTGACAATAGATTTTGTAAAGATTAAAGAGATAGTTTCAGAAGCTCTGAATCTAAGTAAGATAGAAAAAAGTGATATATCTACAGGTGCAGTAATCATAACAGGTGAAACTGCAAGAAAAGAAAATGCTAGTGAAGTATCTAAAAGTCTTTCAGAGTATTTAGGAGATTTTGTTGTAGCAACAGCTGGACCTAAGCTTGAATCATTACTCGCTGGATATGGTTCTGGTGCTTGTGATATATCTAAGAAACTTAACAGGAGAGTAATAAATCTCGATATCGGAGGTGGAACTACTAATATATCAATTTTCAATTGTGGTGAATGTGAGCAAACTTTTGCTTTAGATATTGGAGGAAGGCTTATAAAGTTTGATTATGATGGGAAAGTTATTTACATTTCAAAAAGAATTGAATTTCTTATAGAAGATATGCAGATAAATATTAAATTAGGAAAAAAAGTAGAATTAAAAGAGTTAGAAATTTTGTGTAAAAAGTTATCAGAGAGTTTATTAGAAGTTTGTTGTTTAAAGGAGTTATGTAGGGATACAAAAAGATTATTTATAAGTGAAGAATTTGAGTCTTTTAATATTGATTATATAAGCTTTTCAGGGGGAATAGGGGAGTATATAGGTGAAATTAATGAAAATATACAGCTTAAAGATGTATTAGAACATAACGATATTGGTCCACTTTTAGGTGCATGTATAAGTAAAGAATTTGAGAATTATAAAGAAATGCTATTATCACCAAAGGAAAAAATAAGAGCAACAGTAATCGGTGCAGGAAATCATTCGCTAACAATAAGCGGTAGTACAATAGCTTTTGATAAATCAATATTACCAATTAAAAATATACCTATAATTAAGCCTTTTAGTGAAAAGGAAAATTTGAAGGATATATATTTCCTAGGTAATAAAAAAATTAATATGTATGAAGATACTAAAGTTGCAATTTCACTTATAGGACCTAAAAGTCCAAGTTATAAAGACGTAAAAATAATTGCAAATGAAATAATAAAACTTTTTGAAGAAATTAACGGGCCAATAATTGTGATCTTAGAAAATGATTTTGCAAAAGCATTAGGGCAAGTGATTTCTTTAAACTTAAATAAAAAAAGAGAAGTTATATGTATAGATAAAATATCTACAAAAAATGGAGATTATATTGATATAGGATTGCCAATAGGTAATTCAATACCAGTAGTAATAAAAACTTTGATATATAACTGTTAGAAAATTAGTGTATATGAATTATAAAGTTATTAGAAAATGAAAAGTAAAAAGAGTGTTAGTTAATTATTAGAATTTATATTAAAGAATTAATTATAAAATGAGGAGTGGAAAAAATGAATAATGAATTAAAAAAGACTTTGAAACCAATACAACTTTGGGGGATAATTGTTGGAATGGTTATATCAGGAATGTATTGTGGGTGGAATTATGCCTTAGAATTTACTAGCCCAGTTGGATTTATTATAGCAATATTAATAGTTACAGTTTTTTATACTACATTTATGTTTAGTTATGCAGAGCTTTCAACTGCAATTCCACATGCAGGAGGGCCGTCTGAATATGCTTCAAAAGCACTAGGAAAGTTTGGCGGTTTTGTCGCAGGATTTTCATGTTTAGTGGAGTTTTTATTTGCAACTCCAGCAATAGCATTATCAATAGGTGCATATATTAACTTTTTAATACCATCAGTACCAGCAGTACTTGCAGCATTAATTGCATATGGAGTCTTTGTTCTTATAAATTGTTTAGGAATAGAGACAGCAGCTAAGGTTGAACTTATTGTTACTGTTGTTGCTATAGGAGGATTACTTTTATTTATAGGAGCAGGAGCTCCACATATTGAAATGAATAATATTTTTGGAGGAGAAACTTTTAAAGGTGGACTTAGTGGAATATTTAGTGCGATACCTTTTGCTATCTGGTTTTATTTAGCTGTAGAAGGTGGAGCAATGTCAGCTGAGGAATGTGAAAATCCAAAGAAAGATATACCAAAAGGTTTTATATTAGGAATAGTGACTCTTGTTGTATTAGCTCTTGGAACATTCTTTGTAACAGCTGGAATTTCAAACTCAAGTGATTTAAGTGCAATGGCTTCACCATTACCTACAGCTTTAGAAGGAATATATGGAGCAGGTTTATTATCTAATGCAATGAGCTTTATTGGATTATTTGGACTTGTAGCAAGTTTACATGGAATAATAATTGGATATTCAAGACAAGGATTTGCAATGTCTAGAGCAGGGTATTTGCCTAAGTTTTTATCAAAGGTAAATTCTAAAGGAGCACCAGTATATTCTATTGTTATAATGAGCTTAATAGGAATGATTTTTGTTTTAACAGGGGAAACAGCTGTAATTATTGTTATATCATGTTTTGGAGCAGTAGCTTTATATATAATAAGTATGATTTCTTTATTCATTTTAAGAAATAAAGAACCAAATCTTAATAGACCATTTAAAGTATCATATCCAATAGTTCCAGCAATAGCGCTTGTAATAGCTATGGTATTTTTAGTAGCACTTACAATTTCAAATCTTTCAACTGTATCTTGGGTAGTATTAGCTTACGCACTTGCAATAATTTATTATTTTGTATATTCTAAAATGCAAGGTGCAAATACAGAAGAATCAAATGAAGACTTCAACGAAGAAATTGATATTGAAGCTATCTAAAAAATTACTTATGAAAATATTTAGAAGGAGTGACATATATGATTTTAAGAACAACCCTTTTTGGAAATGTATATAATTTCTCAGATGTGAAGGAAGTTCTTGCAAAAGCAAATGAAGAAAAATCTGGAGATAGACTTGCAGGAATAATAGCTAGATCCACTGAAGAAAGAGTAGCAGCAAAGGTAGTACTTTCAGAATTGACTATAGGTGATTTAAGAAATAATCCAGTAGTAGATTATGATACGGACGAAGTTACTAGAGTAATTCAAGATGGGGTTAATGAGGAAATATATAATAAAATAAAATCTATGACAATTGGAGAATTTAGAGAATTTCTTTTATCATCAAGTGGAGAAGAAATAAAGGGAATAAGAGATGGATTAACTTCAGAGGTTATAGCAGGTGTAACTAAACTTATGAGTAATATGGATCTTATATGTGCTTCAAGAAAAATAATCAATATAGCAACTTGTAATACAAAGATTGGAGAGCTTGGAACACTTTCTGCAAGACTTCAACCTAATCATCCAACAGATAGTATTGATGGAATAATGGCATCTGTTATGGAAGGTATAAGTTATGGTGTTGGAGATGCACTAATTGGACTTAATCCAGCAGTAGATACAATTGATAGTGTTTCTAATATATTAAAAGCTTTTGATGATTTTATGAATAAGTTTAAAATACCAACTCAAAATTGTGTTTTAGCACATGTAACTACTCAAATGGAGGCTATTAAAAAGGGCGCACCTATGGATTTGATGTTTCAAAGCATAGCAGGTTCTGAAATTTCAAATAGAGCCTTCGGAATAGATGTAAAATTATTAGATGAAGCTTATTCGCTTATGAAGGAATTGAAATCCTCTAAAGGAGATAACTTTATGTATTTCGAAACTGGACAAGGCTCTGAATTATCTTCAGATGGGCATAATGGAGCAGATCAGCTTACTATGGAGGCCAGATGTTATGGTCTTGCAAAAAAATATAATCCTTTTTTAGTTAATACAGTAGTGGGATTTATAGGACCAGAATATCTTTATGATGGAGCACAAGTTATAAGGGCAGGACTTGAAGATCATTTCATGGGTAAATTGACAGGCCTTTCTATGGGGGTAGATGTTTGTTATACAAATCATATGAAGGCAGATCAAAATGATTTAGAAAATTTAGCAGTTTTACTTGCACAAGCTAACTGTAATTATTTTATGGGCATTCCTGGTGGAGATGATGTAATGTTAATGTATCAATCTACAAGTTATCATGATATTGCCGCATTGAGGGAAGTATCCAATAAAAGACCAATTAAGGAATTTGAAATAAGACTAGAGGAACTAGGTATAATGAAAAATGGAATATTGACAAATAGGGCAGGAGACCCGTCAATGTTTTTGAAAATGGGGGTGTAATTTATGGAACCTAATATTTTAGAAGATATATCCATCATTGATTTAAGTAATAGAGTTTCGGTAGATGACCCAATAGATTATAAAGGGTGTATGATTTTAAGAAAATCAACACCAGCAAGAATTTGTACTGGAAGAGCAGGGGCAAGATATAAAACAAGTGATTATTTGAGGCTAAGAGCAGATCATGCAGTTGCAATGGATGCAGTTTGGTCATATGTAGATGAAACCATAGTTGATGAACTTGGATTTTTTAAAGTTCAAACATTAGCAAAGGATAAGGAAGAATATATAACAAGACCAGATCTCGGAAGAAGCTTTTCAGATGAAGTTATAGATGATATAAAAGAAAAATGTATAAACAATATAGACGTACAAATAATAGCAGGAGATGGCTTAAGCTCTCCAGCAATAACTTCCAATTTAAAAGACATATATCCAATGATTATTGATGGGGTAAAAGCTAAGGGATATACTATAGGAACACCAATTTTTGTTAAACATGCTAGAGTCGCAACTATGGATAAAATAAGTGAAGCATTAAATGCAAAAGTTACACTTATTTTGATCGGGGAAAGACCTGGCCTTGCAACAGGAGAGAGTATGAGCTGCTATATGGCTTATGAAGCAAGCAGTATAAAACCAGAATCGCAAAGAACTGTAATATCAAATATCCACAAAAATGGAATGCCACCAGTAGAAGCAGGCGCACAAATTGTACAATTAATAGAAATATTAATTAAGGAAAAGAAAAGTGGAATAGATCTTAAGTTGTAAGGAACTTAATACGTATATATTTAAAGTTTATAAAGGGGTACCTCAATTTTGAGGTACCCCTAAAAGTTATATTTCTGAAATTGAAATAGTTATGGGAAAGATTAATTATAATTATTTTTTATCTAGCCATTATAAGTAGCTGTGAGTACAATATTATTACTAGGCTAGTTTGTCAAAAGATAAACTACTGAAAAATCTAAAATATTTAAGGAGGAAGTTAAAAATGAGCAATTGTAGAGTAGAAGGTAAGAGATATTCAAGGAAGGGAATTATAAAAAATACGGAATGAAGTCTGAAAAAATAGGGGTAGTGATATTATGAATATGGAATATAGTATAGAAGATATTTTTATAAATTTAAAATTAAAGACTGTGTAAAATTAGTTTTTAAAATGGTGTCAAATAATAATATAGATAATGATATTAGTAATCATACAAATAGATTAAGTTTAAATTATTATGAAAAATGCAAAACTGAAAGTGTTATAATGATACAAACGAGTAGAAGATTATTATAAGAATCAAAAAATATTTAGAAGACTGTGGTGAGTTTGAAATGATAAAACTTACTACAGTCTTTTTAGTTAAAAACTAAAATAAATTGAATCTACATTAAAAATCAATTTATTTTAGACAAAAAAAGAATAACTTATTTAGGGGAATAAGTTATTCTTAATATATTTTATAAAGGGAAATAATAATGTTAAACTATCTTATGATATTAATATACACTTTTATTATGTCAGTATGATGGCGATTATATAAATAAAATTTCTAGTTTGAATGTTAAAAGAATCAACCAATTGTAAAATATAACTCACTTGTGTAAAAACAACTTAACAATTGTTTAGGTTAGTACATTTTTACATATATAATTAATAATAGAAATATAAGATTTAATAGGAGCTGATTAATAAATGATAAAACGTGCAAAAAAGATTGTAACAATTTTATTAACAACAACAATGTTGCTAACAACAAGTATAAGTGTATTTGCAGCAGATAATGATGGCTGGACTGAAGCAAGTAAAACAACAGTAGCTTCAAATGGGGAATGGGAAAAGTGGAGCAAGGAATGGGAATTAGTTAAAAATAGTCCTACAGAAATGTCGTTAACACCTGGAAAAGATGCAACACAATTAAATTTTGCTTGGTACTCAAAAAGTACGGATACTAAACCAAGCTTAAAATTTGGTAAGAAAAATGATTTGAGTGACGCAAAAGAAGTTAGTGTAACACATGAAAATGCTGTAAATGGGTATATTTCAAACAAGGCTACTATTACAAATTTAGAAGAAAAGACAACATACTATTATAGCTATCAGATAAATGGAAAATGGAGCGAAGCAGTTCCGTATATAACTAAAAGTACTAATGCGTTTACTATTTTATATGTAGGAGACCCTCAAATAGGATCTTCAAGCGGTAATATAGCTACAGGAACGCAAAAAGAACAAGGTCAAGATATTGCAGTAAGAAATGATAGTTTTAACTGGAATAATACAATAAATACCGCATTAAAAGCAAATCCTGAAATAAGTTTCATGATTTCAGCAGGTGATCAAATTCAATCAAGTGATAAGAAAAACCCTGGTAAAACCTATGATAAAAATGAAATTGAATATGCAGGATATTTAAGTCCTAAAGCATTAAAATCATTACCTGTTGCAACAACTATTGGTAATCATGATGCACCAAGTGGAAATTATTCATTTCATTTTAATAATCCCAATGCATCTGATTTAGGAAAAACAGAAGCTGGTGGAGACTATTATTATTCATATGGAAACACCTTATTTATTACCTTAAATACTAATAATAAAAATGCAACAGAGCATAAGAAACTAATTGAAAAGGCAGTAAATGAAAATAAAAATGCAAAGTGGCGTATAGTCACACTTCATCAAGATATATATGGTTCAGGTGAGCATTCCAATGAGCCAGAAGTAGTAAATTTAAGATATAGTTTAGTTCCAATTCTAGAAGATAATCATATAGATGTTGTTCTAACAGGACATGACCACACTTATACAAGATCATTAATGCTAAAAGGTAGTACAAAAGATACATCTAAATTAATTACAGAAGATCAATTTGATAATTATATAGATGGAAAAACGCCTGTTGATTTAAAATATAATACTTATTTAACAAGTATAGAAGACAATAAAGCAATAGAAAATAATTCGGGCAATACTAATAATGTAGTTAATCCTAAAGGAATATTATATATGACTGCAGATTCTGCTACAGGAAGTAAATTTTACGACTTAGTTACTAAAAAGCAAGCTTATGTAGCTTCTAGATATCAACAAGATGTACCAACATATTCTAGTATTAGTGTTACTAATACTACTTTTACAATCAACACATATAGAACAGATACTGGTGCAAAGATAGATGATACATTTACAATTACAAAAAAATAGAGATCAAATTATATAGATGAGTATTATAAGTATAAATCATATTAAAAGGATATTTTACAACATCTGATAAGGATAAGATCAAAAGGAATTTCAACTTGAAATTCCTTTTTTTTGTAGAAGTATATATTTATGTATAAAACAAGAATCTCACTTTTTCAAATAAATATGTAATAACAATTAACATAATTATTAATTAGAGAATATTATAAAATAAAAAAGTTTATTTGAGGTGAGTATAAATGATTAGAAATTTAATAATTAATCTTGTTTGGAGACAGATAAAAAATGAAATAGGTAAAGGGCTGAAGGATACAGATATGAATGTTAGTAAACAGGATATAGATGTAGGTAAAGAGGTAGTAAATAAAGGCATAGAAATTGCTGGTTACGGTTATGATTCAGAACAAGAAATATTTTATTGTAATATGGATGCATGGCAAAGAAATATGGGATATAGCCGCTTGTATGATGAAGCATCAGCACCATTAGGTATGATTGTAGATTGTGAACCAATTTATTTTGAATATGATGGAAAGGTGTGGTTAATTGAATTTTGGAAAGGTCAGTATGATTTATGTACTGGTTGTGAGGTTGGAGTATATACAGCAGAAGAAACGGAGTTAAGCACTACAGAAACGCCTAAATATACTTTTTATAATTGTGCAAGGAATGAAGATAGATTAAAGATAAGGTTCTCTTTATTAAAAAATGGAGAAGTACTCTTCTCAAGAAATGATAAACATTGGTGGTTAACAGGCTTTAAGCTAGGGGAATTTTCCGAACCATCTGAATTGACGATGGATTTATATATTACTTTAAAAAATAATACTATGTGCAATGAATTTGTTAAAGCACTAAAAAATGTAGGATATTCAGAGAAGGAGATTACTATAACTGGGAATACAGTACACTTAGTTTTTGACAAACCACGTACAACACAACCAGTTACACGAACAACAGAAACAGATAGAATTACGCAAAAGAAAAACAAGCTATTATGTGATAGTTATAAGGGAATAACTGAAGTATATGATAATTTAAAAGATAAAATAAATGCGATAAAAAAACAATCACCAGAGCTTTATAAAGAAATAATAGATGAAGAAAAACTAAGAAATTATTTGAAAAGTTTAAGAGATTCTAGAAATATTTAATTGAGGGTTATAAAGGCAGGAAAAAAATCTTGCCTTTATATACATAGTAGAGTTTATTTATAAATAATTTCCAAATGAGTATTTAGAGTGAACAACAATATTCGATAAAAAAGTATAGATGTTTTTATAAAATTCTATATTATCTATAAAATATTGAAAAATACCGAATGAAGGAATCTATATTATGTTGTTTTTAATCAAGGCAGAAAAAGTTATTTTACCAATGTAAAGTAGAATGAATTTATTTTAGTTATAAAACAATTATTAAAAGGAGAGAGAGTATGATTAAAAACTTAAAATTAGGTACAAAAATAATTTCGTTACTTATAGGGCTTGTTATATTATCAGTAGTAGTAACAGGGTGGGTTTCGACAAGTTCTCAAGTAGCCATGATTAATGATAACCTAGCATATACAACAAAAGAGTTAGGCATAGGATTGAGTCAAAAGATAGATGGCTTTATAGTGGAACATAAATCTTTGTTGGAGGGATTAGCGTCTACTAATGATTTACGATTATACAATAATGAAGATCAAAAGGAACTTTTAAAAGAAATTAATAAGAAGCATTCAGATTTTGCACTTGTATTTGTGACAGATGTTAAGGGAAAACAAGTAGCTAGATCTGATGATAAAAATCAATTTGATGACATGTCTGACCGGGATTATTTTAAGGCATCATCTACTACGAAAAAGACATCTATTAGTGATGTTTTAATTTCAAAAACAACGGGAAAGCCAGCAATAGTTATTGCTGTTCCTATTTTTGGTGCTCAAGGTGAGTTTCAAGGAATTCTAGGTGCAACTTTGGATTTAGCGAGCGTAGAGGATATGAGAAATAAGATCACTATTGGTACGACAGGATATGCTTTTATAACTGATTCAAAAGGGCAAGTTTTGGCACATCCAGATAAGACAATGGCTGAAGAAAGAACCAATGTTTCTGATATACCTATTGTAAAAAAAGCTCTTGAAGGTGAAGTAGGTGCAGAAACATATGAATATAAAGGTGAACAAACTTTTGGTAGTTATTCTGTAGTTCCTACAACTGGTTGGACAGTTGTAGTTAGACAAACTCATGCTGATGCTTTTTCTTCTGTTTCAAAAACTCAAATAAAAATGATTAGTATATCAATATGTATTTTAGTAATTAGTATTATAATTGGATTAATTCTATCTAAAAGTATGATAAAGCCATTACTAATTTTAAGGGAAGCAGCAAAACAACTAGCTCAAGGGGATCTAACTTATGATTTCAAGATTAATACAGGTGATGAAGTAGGAGAATTATCTGAATCCTTTAAAGAGATGAGAGAAAGTCTAAAGGTTTTAGTTCAACAAATTTCTTTAGCATCTAATAATGTAGAAACTTCTTCTAAGGATGTACTGGAGTCATCAAAGCAAGCCAGATTTATATCTAGCCAAATTGCTGAAGCAACTACGCAACTAGCATTAGGTAGTGATGAACAAACTAGAAGTGTTCAAAATACATTGGGTTCAGTTAATAGGATTGTTGAATCAATAGAAGAAATTGCGAATAATAGTAATCATTCCTTTGAATCATCAGCAAAGGCTGAAGAATTAATTAAGAATGGTGTAGAAATTGTAAAGGCACAAGATACAAAGATGGAAGAAAGTAATAATGCAGTTGGACAAGTATCTCAAGTTATATTCACATTAAATGATAAAACAATTCAGATAGGACAAATTATAGAGGTAATTGAGGCAATCGCAGAGCAAACTAATTTATTAGCATTGAATGCAGCTATTGAAGCTGCAAGAGCTGGAGAACAAGGGAAAGGTTTTGCAGTTGTTGCTGATGAAGTTAAAAAGTTAGCTGAAGGATCAAAGGAGTCTATTGAAAGGATTCAAACAATTATTAAAGATATTAGAAGTACTACAAATACAGCTGTAGATAGTGTTAAGAAAGCTACAGATGCCATAGGTAAACAAAACGAAGCAGTACAAAATACTTCAAAAATATTTAAAGATATTTTAGGAATAGTAGATATTATTACAAACGAAATTCAAGAAATTTCACATTCTACTGATAGTGTAAAACATGCTGGAGAAACTATTCAAGAAGATATGGAAAGAATTTTAGCAGTATCTGAAGAGACAGCAGCAAGCACAGAAGAAGTAACAGCATCTACAGAAGAGCAAACAGCTTATAGTGAAGATATTGTTAGAGAAGTTGAAAAATTAAATACATTAGCAGGGGAATTAAAAACTTATACGCAAAAATTTAAAGTATAAATATTAAAAAGAGAATTCATATTTTGCAGATGTTCATGTAAGAGGAGAATATCCAAAGTATATAGATTACCTTATGAAAAAATTATTCAAGAATAATTTAAATAATCCGTTTTTCAGACAGACTTAAAAGTTTGTTTGAAATAGCGGATTATTTTTATTTATTAGACATGCAAGGAATGTTCAAGATTAAGAAGTATAAGTTAAAATATGTTTTATCAATAAAAAAATATCGTTTATCGATAAAAAACTATTGAAATACAAAGCAAGTAATATTATAATAAGCAAGAGGTGAGAAAATATGAATTTAAAAACAGATTTTTTAAGTAAGGTTTTATATGCAACTATTTTAGTTGGACTTATTGCATTAACAGGAGTTATTATTGGACTTCCTTGGGTGATGCCAATTCTATTTAGAGACAGTACTTTTTATTCGATAGTAGGGCACAATGCAATTCTTGCATTACTTTATGTAACTGGTATACCAACTTGGATAATTTTATGGATGACTAAAAAATTGGCAAAAAACATAATCAAACGTGAGCCATTTTCAGAAAGTAGTATTTTTAGTTTAAAGGGTATTAGTATTTGCGCAATTATTGTTTTTATATGCTATTTGTATGCATGTTTGTTTTTAATTGCAACTCTTGGAACTATAGTTATCACAGTAGGAGCATTTATGGTTTCACTTATTTCAACTATTATTTATAAACTTGTCCAAGTAGCAGTGGAAATACAGAAAGAAAATGAATTAACTATATAGAGAGTTAAAAAGAATTAGGTTATGAATAGGAATAAGTAATTAAATAAGTAAACTAGATTGTTTTACTGATATTAGAAGAGGTGATATAAATGCCTATTATAGTTAATTTAGATGTTATGTTAGCAAAAAGAAAAATGAGCATGAATGAACTTTCAGAAAGAGTTGGAATTACGCTTGCTAATTTATCTATATTAAAAAACAATAAAGGAAAAGCTATTAGGTTTTCAACATTAGATGTAATATGTGAAGCACTAGAGTGCCAGCCAGGGGACCTATTTGAATATGTGAAGGAAGAGTAGAAGAATTTTATTAAACAGATTCATGATTCAGGGTTTGTCTTATAACATAATATAACAGCTAATAAATTCAAAGAGGATTGGAAAAAATGAAAAAGATACTATTAATTAATATAAAGAAGGGATAAATTATATGAAAGAACAAAATCAAAAATCAATGATTTGGATAGGTATTGTAACTATTATATTTATGGAGCTTTTAATTTTTGGAGGATGGGGAATAGCAGTACCTATTGCTGTAATTATTTATTATGCTTTAATATTGTGGCAAAGTAAAGTAATAAAAATTAAGAAGAACATGAAAAACAATATGCTTTTGATACCTATAGGTATGACAGCTTTATGTTTTGCATTCTTTGATAATAGCTTACTCAAATTTTTCGATGTAGTGTTTTTGTATGGGTTAATAATGTTACACACAATTGAACAATTTGGAATTAATAGATTTGAAATTTTCTCATTTAAATGGTTTATAGAAGTGTTTCCTATGGGAATAGGAATGCCATTAAAAAATATTGGAGCACCCATTAATGTAGTAAAAGATGAAATAAAAGAAAGCTCTAAGGAAAAGGCTAATTCATTTTTTAAAGTTTTAATAGGTCTTGTAATTGGAATACCTATAGTATTTATAGCTACAATACTGTTAATGAATACTGATGCAGCTTTTAATGGTGTAATATCATTAATAAGTGCTAGTTTTGATTTTGATTTAGAATTCATATTAATGAGAGTAGTTGCATTTATAATTATATTTTTCCCCTTATATGGTTTATTTTATGGGCTTAGGAATAAAAAAGAGAAGATAACTGAACAAAAAGAAAAAAGGAAAGTACAAATATTTGATTTTATTATAGTGATTACTGTTACCAGTTTACTTTGTATTGTCTATACTATGTATTGCTTATCACAAGTTACGTATTTTATATCAGCGTTTAAAGGGATATTACCAGCAGATTATACTTTTTCAGGATATGCTAGAAAAGGATTTTTTGAATGTATTCCCTTAGCAATTATAAATTCACTTTTTATTGTTGTATTAAGTTTATTTACTAAGACTGATGAAAATAATAAAAGGATCACAGTAATTAAGGGATATATTTCTTTTATTGTAGCATTTACATTATTTTTAGTAATTTCAGCGCTTTCAAAAATGTGGCTTTACATTAGCGTATATGGAATTACAATTATGCGTGTTTATGTATCTTGGTTCTTAATTGTTGGATGCATAACTTTATTATTTATTGGGATAAAAACATATTATAGCAAGTTTAAACTCACTAAGAATGTATTTATTGTTTTTACAATTATGTTTTTAGGACTAAACTATGCAAATATTGATTATAGAATAGCAGAATATGATGCCAATATTTATATGGCAGAAAAAGTGAACACAGTAGGTGCATTTGAAGATTTAAGTTATTCGGCATTAGAATCTCTCATAAAAATATCAAATATAGATACCAACGAGACCAAAGATATGATAAAAAAATATGAAAATAGTATATATAGCACAACAAAGTGGCAAGAATGGAATGTAGCAAATTACAAGGCGAGAAAGATATTTGAAAATAAATAATAAAACATAAAATTACCCTATAGAATAGACTTCATTTCTTTGTCTACTCTATAGGGTATATTTTATTAAAGAGAGAATCTAATATTTAACTAAACAATGCTACAAATACTAAGGTTAATGTGCTTACAAGCTTTATAAGTACATGAAGTGATGGACCAGCAGTATCTTTAAATGGATCGCCTATTGTATCACCAACGACACTAGCTTTATGGGCTTCAGAATTTTTTCCACCATGTTCGCCTAGTTCTATAAGTTTCTTAGCATTGTCCCATGCACCACCACTGTTATTTAAGAATAGTGCCATAATAACTCCAACGATAGTAGTTATCATTAAAAAGCCACCAGCAGCTTCCTTTCCTAAAACTACACCAACGATTAAAGGTGTAGCAATTACTAATATTCCTGGAAGGATCATTTCTTTAAGGGCTCCTTTAGTAACTATATCAACACATCTAGCATAATCAGGTTTTGATGTTCCTTCCATTATTCCTGGAATTTCTTTAAATTGTCTTCTAACTTCTAATATTACATATTGAGCAGCTCGGCCAACTGCACTTATTGCAGTTGAGCTAAATAGAAATACTAACATAGCACCTATAAACCCACCAATAAATACCTCTGGTTTTCCTATATCAATAGAAAACCAAGAATCTAATGGTCTACCAAGTATTCTTTTAACTTCATCTAAATATGCAGAGAATAATAAAAATGTTGCGAGGGCTGCAGAGCCTACAGCATATCCCTTAGTTAATGCTTTAGTAGTATTACCACAAGCATCTAATCTATCAGTTATATTTCTTATTTCTTCTGGAGCGCCAGACATTTCTGTAATTCCACCAGCGTTATCAGTTATTGGTCCAAAGGTGTCCATAGCAAGGATGTATGTGCATGTTGAAAGCATCCCCATAGTAGCTACGGCAGTGCCATATAAGCCAGCATTTGCAACTCCAGGTAAAGCTAGAGCAGCTAATTTATAAGAAACAAATATGCACAAGGATATAAATATTACTGGTAAAGCAGTAGATTCCATACCCACAGATAAACCAGTTATTATGTTAGTTGCAGCACCTGTTGTAGAAGAATTAGCGATATCTTTTACTGGTTTACTGGTTATGGAAGTATAATAATCAGTAATAATTACAAAAACGTAGCTAAGAAATACACCAGCAACGGCACAACCATACAAATAGATATAATTTACTTCAGTTCCATCTGCAAGAGTACCACTTAACATATCTTTAACGACGAAAAATAGAAGGACTAAGTTAATTAGTGAAGTTATAACGAAACCACCTTTTAAAGCTTTCATAGGATCATCAGTATCGTTTTTAACTTTAACAACAAATATACCTATTATTGAAGCTAAAATTCCAAAAGCACGTGCTATAAGAGGAAATAATATTCCCTTCCATCCAAAGATAGGATAAAGCGCAACGCCAAGAATCATAGCACCAATATTTTCGGCAGCTGTAGATTCGAAAAGATCAGCACCTCTACCAGCACAGTCCCCAACATTATCTCCAACAAGGTCTGCTATAACAGCCGGATTTCTAGGATCATCTTCTGGAATGCCTGCTTCAACTTTGCCAACAAGATCAGCACCAACATCAGCAGCTTTTGTGTATATACCTCCACCAAGTTGTGCAAAAAGAGCAACAAATGATGCCCCAAAACCAAAACCAACTAAAAGTGAGGGTGCTTCTTTTATAATGGTATCGCTACCAGATCCTCCGCCATATATAAGGAATAGGGAAGCAACACCTAAAAGAGATAATGAAGTAACAGCTAGTCCAGTAACTGCCCCTCCTTTAAGAGCAATTTGAAGAGCATTATTTAAGCCTTTTTTTGCACCAGCAGCAGCTCGTACATTTGAATTAACTGCCATGTACATACCAATATAACCTGATAAAGCAGAACAAAAAGCTCCCGTTATAAATGCTATACCAGTATGTATAGATATAGATATAGCTATACTAGGATTTTGGGATGAATTTCCCAAGTAATTACTTAACATAATTAATAATAAAGCCAAAATAGATAAAACAAATATAGTTCTATATTGCCTTTTAATAAATGCCATGGCACCTTCTTTAATATAATTTGATATTTCTTGCATTTGACTAGTTCCAGTATCTTGAGAAAATGTGTACTTAACCAAATAAAAAATTACAAGGAGTGAAATAATTATAACAGCATAGATAAAGATTAAATAAGGTAACATATAAAACATCTCCTTTATTAAAAAAATAAAATTATTGTACACTTATATTATACATCAAAGTAATCAGAAAATTACAAATTTTTTGATTATTTCTATAATGTGTTATTTATATTTTTACAAAGATAAATAAAATAGGCACACACTCATTCATAAATAAGTATATACCTAATTTTATTTATTAGAACTATATGATATTTTCTGAGTAAATTAAAAATATACCTTAAGAAGTGAACATCTTTTAATTAGAATTTAGGGTCTATTTCTTCTATTTGAATTCTTCTTATGTCTTTTAGTCTTAAATGAGTTTTTTCCATTATAGTATCAAAAGTTTCACCATCAATTATCATTTTTTTTGCTATATCATGTGCTGAACTATTTTCTTCATTGCTCATAGATTGCTACCTCCAGTTAATATTTTTAGATACATTTAGTTTGTCATTAAAAGAAAAATATATTCATAAGCATTTATAAATTATCATTAGGAATAAATGAATTTACATTAATTTTACCCAAACAACATAATTAATTAACATTGTAAGGATAATAAAAAGTTACGTATGCAAGGTGTTATTTTAATTTTTATTTGGAAGTTAAATAAAGATATTTCTAAATATTAATCCAGGGATTATTGATAGCTTAAAATTTGAAATTAAGAATTTGGATAAATAAAGGTGAACAAATAATTTTTAATTATTTGTTCACCTTTATTTTATATGTCTTATTTCAATCATCTAACTTTTAGATTAGTCTCCAAGATAAGCACTTCTAATACTATCATCATTAAGAAGTTCTTTTGCATCTCCGAACTTTACTATTTTACCAGTTTCAAGAACATAAGCTCTATGTGCAATAGCAAGCGCCATATTTGCATTTTGTTCAACTAGAAGTATAGTTGTTCCAGATTTATTTATTTCAACAATTGTATCAAAAATATCTTTAACAACAAGTGGTGCAAGTCCCATAGAAGGTTCATCTAGTATAAGCATTTCTGGTCTATTCATTAAAGCTCTACCAATAGCAAGCATTTGTTGCTCACCACCAGAAAGAGTACCAGCGTGTTGTTTTACTCTTTCATTTAATCTTGGAAATTTAGAAAAAACCATTTCCATGTCTTGTTTAATCCCAGCCTTGTCTTTTCGTAAATAAGCACCAAGTTCTAGATTTTCCAAAACGGTTAATTGAGGGAAAATTCTTCTTCCTTCAGGTACATGAGAAAGTCCTAAAGACACTATTTTATTAGCGGGAATTTTATTTAACTCAGAATTTTTGAAAGTAACAGTACCTGACTTTATTGGTTCCAAACCTGATATAGCTCTAAGTGTAGAAGTTTTTCCAGCACCATTAGCTCCTATTAGTGTTACTATTTCACCTTGTTTTACTTCAAGAGAAATATCTTTTAATGCATGTATTACACCATAATATAAATTAATGTTATCTATTTTTAGCATTTTCTTATGCCTCCTCTCCAAGGTAAGCTTCAATTACCCTAGGATTGTTCTTAATCTCATTTGGAGTTCCTTCTGCAATCTTTTTTCCATAATCAAGAACAGCTATTTTATCACAAATTCCCATAACAAGCTTCATATCATGTTCGATTAATAGAATTGAGATATGAAATTTGTCTTTAATCCAATTTATAAGATCCATAAGTTCTATGGTTTCTTGAGGATTCATTCCTGCAGCAGGCTCATCTAATAATAATAAAGAAGGCTCAGCAGCTAAAGCTCTTACTATTTCAAGTTTTCTTTGTTCGCCATAAGGAAGATTATTAGCTAATTCATTTTTCTTTCCATCAAGAGAAAAAACTTTTAGTAACTCAATACTTTTAGCTGTGATGTCAGCTTCTGCTTTTTTAAACTTAGGCGTTCTAAAGATAGAATCAAAAAGTGAATATTGTATTCTATAATTAAAACTAACTTTTACATTATCAAGAACAGTAAGGCTAGAAAATAGACGAATATTTTGAAACGTTCTAGCTATTTTCTTTTTAGTAATATTATAAGGCTTAAGACCTTGGATTTTTTCTCCAAGATAAGCTATAGTACCTTGAGTCGGCTTATAAACACCAGTTAACATGTTAAATACAGTGGTCTTCCCAGCACCATTAGGTCCTATAAGTCCAACAATCTCTTTTTCATTTATAGTAAGATTAAAATCTGAAACTGCTTTTAATCCACCAAATTCAATTGATAAATTTTGAACATCTAACATTTAATTAAACCTCCTCTTTATTCTTTGATTTTGTAGAAGATTTATTAGGTAAAATCTTTTTGATTATATTAAGTGAAACTTCCTTATCACCTAATAGACCTTGAGGTCTAAATATCATAAGTATAATTAGTGCTAATGGATATATTACCATTCTAAAATCACCAAGACCTCTTAAAAGTTCTGGTAAGAAAGTTAATACTACAGCTGCAATAACTGAACCAGATAGTGATCCCATACCGCCAAATACAACAAATGTTAAGTAATCAATTGATTTATTAAAATCAAAAGAATCTGGTTTTATATATCCAGCATAGTGAGAATAAAGTCCACCAGCAAGTCCTGCAAAGAAGGCGGCAATAATAAATGCCATCATCTTATATTTAAATGCATTAATTCCCATTGATTCAGCAGCTATTTCATTTTCACGAACAGAAAGCATTGCTCTACCTTGAGATGAATTAATTATATTTTTTATAACAACAATAGCAATTACCATGAATGCAAAGGCAACCGTAAAAGTAGTTTTTATTGGTATACCTGTAAATCCACGTGCACCACCAACTATGTTAATGTTCATAATAACTATTCTAATGATTTCACCAAAAGCTAGGGTGGTTATCGCAAAATAGTCTCCTGTAAGTTTTAAAGTAGGATATCCTATTAAAGCTGCAAATATACATGCAATTATTGCACCAACAAATATTGAAACAATAAAAGGCATACCTGCTTTTTGTGAAACTAGAGCTGAGACATAAGCACCTATTGACATAAATCCAGCATGGCCTAAACATAGTTGACCTGTAAATCCAACTATTAAGTTTAATGAAACAGCTAAGATAATATTTATTAAAGCAAAAGTAATAATTCCTTTATAATATGAATTAATAACATTTGCACTAATTAAGCCAAATACTACTGCATATGTAATCAATACGCCTAATATAATAAAAATTGTTTTTTTATTAAAAAAGTTTTTCATAATTAACACCTACACTTTCACATTGGTCTTTTTACCTAATAGACCAGAAGGCTTAATTAAAAGTATTATAATTAAAATTGCAAATACAATTGCATCTGAAAAGTTAGTTGATATGTAAGCTTTAGAAAAAGTTTCAAGCAATCCAATAGCAATTCCACCAACAAGGGCTCCAGGTATACTTCCAATTCCTCCAAGTACAGCAGCAACAAAGGCTTTAAGTCCAGGCATAGCTCCCATGTAAGGAGTAATACTAGGGTAAGATATTGCAACTAAAACTCCAGCTATACCAGCTAAAGCAGAACCAATAGCAAAAGTAAGAGAGATAGTGTTATCAACATTTATTCCCATAAGAGAAGCGGCTTCCATGTCTTGTGAAGATGCTCTCATGGCTTTTCCAACTTTTGTTTTATAAACAATAAATTGAAGTAAAATAACAAGAAGTGCAGAAACTACAAACATTAATATTGTTTTAACTTCAATTTGAATAGATCCTATATTAATACTCCCAGCATTAATTAAATCAGGAAATGGCTTTGGATTAGATCCAACTAATAGTCTCATAGCATTTTGCAAAAATAAAGAAACTCCAATTGCTGTAATAAGCAAAGCTATTCTTGGCGAATTTCTTAATGGCTTATAAGCAACTTTCTCTATGATTATTCCTGCTAGAGCTGAAACTACCATTGCAATTAATAATGTTGGTAATAATGGTAACTTTAGCGTTGAAGCAGAATAGAAGCCTGCAAAGGCTCCTATCATATATATTTCACCATGAGCAAAGTTTATTAATTGTATTATTCCATATACCATTGTATATCCTAATGCTAGGAGGGCATATACACTGCCCAAGGCTAAGCCGTTAATAAGCTGTTGTAAAAATTCCATCGTATATTCCTCCTGTTTAAAATATTAAGGGTTAACTTTAGTAACTAGAACTTTTTTGCCATTATCAACTTTAATAATAGCAGCGCTCTTTATAGCACTTCTATCACTGCCAAATTTAATGTGGCCAGTAACACTGTCCATTTCCATTCCAGCTAAAGCATCTTTAATAGCAGCGCCATCTGTTTTACCGGCTTTTTCAATTGCTTTAACTAAAATTTTAGAAGTATCATATCCAAGAGCAGCAAAAGCATCGGGTTCTTTATTGTATTCTTTTTTATAAGAATCAACAAATGTCTTTACGGCAGGATCGGTATCACCAGAATAGTAGTGATTAATGTATAATGCACCATCAACATCTTTTCCACCAATCTTTGTTAATTCTTCTGATTCCCAACCATCTCCGCCAAGGAATTGAGATGTTATTCCCATTTCTCTAGCTTGCTTAGCAATAAGTCCAACAACATTGTAATAATCAGGCAATACTATTATATCTGGATTTAAGCTCTTAATTTTAGTTAATTGAGCTTTAAAATCAGTATCTTTGTCATTATAAGTGGAGAATTCTCCAATTGTTCCACCAGCAGTTTCAAATTTTGATTTAAAACTATCAGCTATTCCCTTTGAATAGTCTGACCCAGCATTGTATAATACAGCAGCTGTTTTAAATTTTAATGTCTCAGTAGCATATTTTGCAAGTACATCTCCTTGGAAAGAATCAACAAAACAACCTCTAAACATATAATCTCCACCAAGCTTTGTTATAGATGGTTCTGTAGCAGTTGGCGTAATCATTGGGATTTGCTTTGCAGTTGCATTTTGAGCAACTGCAAGTGTTGCACCTGATGTAACAGGCCCTAATATTGCACTTACCTTTTCATTATCAACAAGTTTATTGAAGGCTTGCATTGTTGAATTTGGATCAGCTTGATCATCTTCAAAAACAAATTGAATTTTCTTACCATTAATTCCACCAGCGCCATTAACCTCTTTTTCTAACAATTGAGCTCCTTCTTTTACAGAAACTCCATATGTAGATGCGGCACCTGATAATGGTCCAATAGCTCCGATTTTAATTGTATCCCCTGCAGCACTGCTTGACCCTGTATTCGACCCACAGCCTGCAAGTAGTGTCATAGCCATTACAGAAGCCAAAACTCCTGAAAGTAAAGTCTTTTTCATAATTATCCCCCTTATTTAATGTAATCAATAATATTAATATGGCAATTTGTATGCCAATATGTTAACAAAGTATCACATTATAAATATTTATATTATTGATATAATATCATATCTGCTTAATAACTACAAGAATGATATTTAATATTTTATAGTAAATATAATAAAAAATGAGTAAAAAACGTATACATTATATTTAATATAACCAAAGAAGACTAATAACATTATAATAATACATAAATTTACTGATATAATAAGATTATTAGAAAAACATGTAACATGAAATTATTTATGTTAGGATAGTCTTAGATTATAAAAGAGAGTGGAATATATTTTTTCGTAATAAATTAAAACATATTAAAGAATGAAGAGGTTAGAAAGAATTGAGTAAAGAATTATTAAATATTGAAAATAACTATATTAATAGAAAGTATTTTTATGCCATTAACTACCCTGTATTTGAACAAGAGTTATGTGCAATGGAAATGAAATGTCTTTTTAATGAAATCCCAACTGAAAAATACTTATTTTCAGATTATTATGTTAATCCATCAAGAAGTCCTTTTATAAAGGATATGATATCAATAATGTATGATGAAGAATCTTTAGAGGAAATAATAGATAAAGTTATAGAAGATAAGTTATATTATGAGGACTTCAAGATATGTTACATAAGACTTGAAAATGGAGATATAAGTTATAAGGAAAGACTTAGAAGTATGAGAGAAATAGGTCTTGTTATAGGCGGCGAGTGTGAGATACATAATCCTAAAGTTACGTTTGGTGTGACTAAGGTTGATGGAAGATGGATATTTGGTAAATATGAGAGAAATGATTATGAGTGGCACATTCATGATAAGAAGCCTTGCTCATATTCAAATTCATTAAGTTTAAGAGTAGCAAGAGCATTAGTTAACATAGCAGTTAAAAATAATTTAGATTGTAAGCTAATAGATCCATGCTGTGGAGTAGGAACTGTTGTTATCGAGGCCCTTTCGATGGGGATTGATGTAAAAGGATATGAAATCAATAAAAGTATCGCAGGAAATGCTCGAATAAATTTAGAGTTCTTTGGATATGAAAATGTAATAACCTATGGTGATATGCATGATATAGAAGAAAAATATGATGTTGCCATTATAGATTTACCATACGGTTTATTTACAGTAACAACCATTGAAGAACAAACAGCACTTATGAAAACTGCGCGTAGAATTACAAATAAATTAATTATAGTTACATTTGAAGATATGGATAAACATATTATAGAAGCAGGATTTAATATTACTAATAAATGTTGCGTTTCTAAAGGTAAGTTTAAGAGATATATAAGTATATGTAATTAGGCATAAATAAAAAAATAACAAGTCAAATTATTAGTATAGTTTGGACTTGTTATTTTCTTTCCTATGCCTTAGGGAAATTAATATGTTCAATATTACATATAAGATATGTAAATACTTCAAATAAGGATCTAATAATATGTATGGGTACATTTGCATTGTATCCATGCATATTTTATTATATTACTAATTTGAAAAGGGGGTTTTACGTATGGAAAGAAAATCAGTAAATAAAAATCTTGCTCAAATGTTAAAGGGTGGGGTAATCATGGATGTTGTTAATAAAGAAGAGGCCATTATTGCAGAGAAAGCAGGGGCATGTGCAGTTATGGCACTTGAAAGGGTACCTTCTGATATAAGAAAGGAAGGCGGAGTAGCCAGAATGTCAGATCCTAAAATGATAAAGGAAATTCAGGAGGCTGTATCAATTCCTGTTATGGCTAAAGTTAGAATAGGACATTTCGTAGAAGCTCAAATTTTAGAATCATTAAATATTGACTTTATAGATGAAAGTGAAGTTCTTACACCAGCTGATGATAAATATCATATATATAAGGAAGATTTCAAGGCTCCATTTGTTTGTGGTGCAACTAATATTGGGGAAGCACTAAGAAGAATTGGAGAAGGAGCATCAATGATAAGAACTAAAGGTGAAGCTGGTACTGGTGATGTAGTTCAAGCTGTTAAGCATATGAGAACTATGACAGATCAAATAAAACAAATACAAAGTGCATCAAAAGAAGAATTAATGACTTTAGCTAAGAATTTCAATGCACCATATGATTTAGTTAAGTATGTTTGGGAAAATGGTAAGTTACCTGTGGTAAATTTTGCAGCAGGAGGTATTGCAACTCCGGCAGATGCAGCCCTTATGATGCAATTAGGATGTGATGGAGTATTTGTAGGATCTGGAATATTTAAATCTGATAATCCAGAAAAGAGAGCTAGAGCCATTGTACTTGCGACTACTTACTATAATGATCCGGAAAAACTAGCAGAGGTTTCCACTGACTTAGGGGGAGCAATGAGTGGGATTTCAGCAGAAGAAATTCAAACACAGTATGCTAAAAGAGGATGGTAAAATGAAAGTTGGAGTTTTATCATTCCAAGGTGGTGTGATTGAACATTTAAATAAAATAAAAGAATTAGGACATATTGGAGTCCAAGTAAAAAAAGAAAAAGATTTAAATGATATTGATGCCATAATATTACCAGGTGGAGAAAGTACTACTATTGGTAAGCTTCTTAAGATAACAGGATTAATTGAACCATTAAAGGAAAAGATAAAAAGTGGATTACCTACATGGGGAACATGTGCAGGAATGATATTATTAGCAAAAGAAATAGAAGACCAAGAAACAAAGCATCTTCAACTTATGGATATTAAGGTGAGAAGAAATGCATTTGGAACTCAAATAGATAGCTTTACAACTCATAAGATAATAGAGGAAGTATCGCATGAAAAAATGGAACTTGTTTTTATTAGAGCTCCATATATTACAGAAGTGAAAGAAAATGTAAAGATTTTATGTGAAGTGGGTAATAAGATAGTAGCAGCTATGCAAGATAATATTATAGTCACATCTTTTCATCCAGAGCTCACAGATGATCTAAGATTTTTAAATTACTTTTTAATAAATGCTTAAGATTAAAACAGAATAATTAATTGAAAGAGTTGTTCAGTATAATTTAATTCTAATATTTATTGAATAACTCTTTTATATTATTGAAAATTAGGCAACTAACATTGTTAAATATGAGTAATAGTTTATAGTAAAAGCACTTTAGATGAATTTGAATACTAAAGCTAAACATTAATACTTACCAATATAGTTATGTATATGGCAGTTTTACTTATATATAGTGTCATAATAGTAAGTAACTAAGCCTAGTGTATCAATAGTCGAATAATGAATAAAGGCAGAGAATGGCGTAGTATTATAGATTTAACCTCGTTATATATAGGATTAGGCAATGATTAGGGAGGATATATATGTTAAGATAAATCTCGTCCTAAGAAACGTAAACAACTTAAAATAATTTGATAAGAACCTTTGAAAAAAAGAGTATTACAGATTTAAAAAAGATGTTGACAAGATTCAAACCAAGTGCTACACTAAGTAAGTCGCTTGGATGTGACAACAAAAAACAAATAGTTACAGCGTAAGTTGTACGAGAGAAAATGGTCTTTGAAAATTGAACA